>OGRN01000592.1_pt1 | contig 34098 bp, 34 predicted proteins | sample 1553401 | NCBI WGS metagenome assembly OGRN01 (sample SAMEA2580096, study PRJEB22360) | human gut metagenome | biome: human gut; feature: human-associated habitat; material: faeces | place: Denmark | collected 2008/2010 | reverse complement strand
GCGAAATGTGTTATGATAAAGATAATGTTGATAAGTGGAGGATGAAGTGTGGATAACAGGAAGATTATTTTGCCTGAAAAAGTAGATGAGATTATTTTGACATTGCAGAGACATGGGTATGAGGCTTATGCGGTGGGCGGCTGTGTCCGGGACTCTTTATTGGGACGAAAACCGGAGGACTGGGATATTACAACTTCGGCCAAGCCGCCTCAGGTAAAGGAATTGTTTCCCAGAACTTTTGATACAGGAATTGAGCATGGAACAATTACCGTTCTTCTGGACAAAGAGGGATTTGAGGTCACGACCTATAGGATTGATGGAGAATATGAAGATGCCAGGCATCCAAAGGAAGTGACATTTACAGCGTGCCTTAAGGAGGATCTGCGAAGACGGGATTTTACGATTAATGCAATGGCTTACAATGAGTCGGAAGGTCTGATTGATATTTTTGGCGGTATTCAGGATCTGGATCGAGGTGTAATCCGTTGTGTAGGGAATGCGCATGAACGTTTTTCGGAAGATGCACTGAGAATTTTGCGGGGAGTCCGCTTTGCAGCGCAGCTGGGGTTTGAGATTGAAAAAGATACAAGGGAAGGAATGCGGCTTTTGGCTCCGACGCTTCAGAAAATCAGTGCAGAGAGAATACAGGTTGAACTGGTTAAGCTGTTGACTTCAAAGAGGCCGGATATGATGAGAGAAGCTTATGAACTGGGGATTACCAGGCAGTTTTTGCCGGAATTTGATCTTTTGATGACTACGGAGCAGGAGACGCCTCATCACATGTATAACGTGGGAGAACACACTTTGCATGCGATGATGAATGTCCGGGCGGATAGAATATTGCGGCTTACGATGCTTTTGCATGATATGGGAAAGCCGGCGCTGAAGACAATAGATCAAAATGGCCGGGCTCATTTCAAAAAGCACGCGTTTGAAAGTGAAAAAATTGCAAAACGTGTATTAAAAAGGCTGAAATTTGATAATGACACGCTGCATAAAGTATCAAGATTGGTACTGTATCATGATTACCGGATGCCAGCCGAAGCAAGGGCGGTCCGCCGGGCGATGAATAAGATCGGAGAAGATATTTTCCCGGCTTATATGGAAGTCAGGCGAGCAGATGTATTGGCACAGAGCATGTATAAGCGAGAAGAAAAAATCCGGAATTTAGATGAGATAGAAGTACTGTACAGACAGATTGTGGAAGCCGGACAGTGCGTGTCATTAAAGACGCTCGCAGTAACCGGAAAAGATTTGATCGAGGCAGGAATGCAGCCGGGAAAAGAATTAGGAGAAAAGTTAAAAGAACTCCTGCAGCTTGTCATTGATCATCCAGAATTGAACACAAAGGAAGAGTTATTAAAACATTTGGGATAACTTTGTGGATAATCATGTGAATAAATGCCAATGGGGACGGGGGATTTCTGGAAATCCCCCGTCCCCATTGGCATATTTCCGGTTGTGGGGGCATAGGCTAGAGAGAACATGTAATGTGAAATGCAGGGGATGAGTATGCAGGAATATGAGCGAGCGGTTTTAGAGAAATATGATATTGATGTCATTGGCACCCGTAAAACCAGGGGTGCTATTTTATGCGACACGAATCAGGGGCTGTTGCTGCTGAAGGAAGTGAAGGGGACTAAGAAGCGTATTCCTGTGTTGTGTGAATTGTATGATTTTCTGCGGCAGCAGGGATATGAGAGAATTGATTATATATTGCGGACTGGTGACGGAGACTGTGCGGCCTGCATGGAGGATGGGAGTGCTTATGTTTTGAAAAGGTGGTTCCAGGGCAGGGAGTGCGACGTGCGCAGACCGGCGGAGTTGTTGGCGGCGGCGGGAAATCTTGCAAAGCTTCATGAGATTATGAAACATGTTCCAAATCTTCCGGCGCTACAGGAAAAAACGTCTGAAGACGGAAAGGTTTCGAAGGCTTCGGAGGATTCGGGGGCTGAACAAGGGCTTGCATGGGAGTACCGCCGTCACAACCGGGAACTGTGCAAGGTGCGGAAATTTGTGCGGAACCTGTCGCCGAAAGGCGATTTTGAATATGCGTTCCTGCGCTGCTTTGACCAGATGTACCAGTGGGGGCAGGCGGCGCTGGCGGCCCTTGAAACCTCCAGGTACCAGGAACTGGAAAGAGAAAGCCGCAGCCGGGGATGCCTGGTACACGGCGAATATAACTATCATAATATCTTGATGATCCAGGGCGATTGCAATTACCGAAAGGAACCTTACCGGATCGCCACCACAAACTTTGAAAAATTCAAGCAGGATATCCAGGCAGAAGATCTCTATTATTTTCTGCGGAAGGTGATGGAAAAGCACGGATGGAAGGTAAGACTCGGCGATAATATGCTGAATGCCTATTCAGCCATCCACCCTCTGTCAGATGCGGAGCTTGAGTATCTTGGCATCCGCTTCATCTATCCGGAAAAATTCTGGAAAACAGCAGATTCCTATTACCGCTCCAACAAGGCGTGGAGGTCAGAAAAAAATATGGAAAAACTGGAAACGGCGATCCGCCAGACAGAGGAAAAGAAGCGTTTTTTGGAAGAGATATTTTCTTTTCATTTGTAAACTCCTGTTGTATAATATAGACATTAAGGATAGGAGGTACCCAAAATGGAATATCGTGAAAGTTACGAGGAGTGGCTGCAGAATCCATATTTTGATGAAGCCACGAAAGAGGAACTTCGAGGCATTGCAGATGATGACAGCGAGATAAAAGAACGTTTTTACAAGGAACTGGAGTTTGGAACCGCAGGTCTTCGGGGCGTGATCGGAGCAGGAACCAACCGCATGAACATCTATACGGTGCGCAAGGCAACCCAGGGCCTGGCTAATTATATTGTAAAAAATAACGCACAGGAAAAAGGCGTGGCAATCGCTTACGACTCTCGCCATATGTCTCCGGAATTTGCGGACGAAGCGGCCCGCTGTCTGGCAGCCAATGGAATCAAGGCATATATTTTCGAATCCCTGCGCCCGACGCCGGAACTGTCCTATGCAGTCCGCCGCCTGGGATGCACTGCAGGCATCAATATCACCGCAAGCCACAATCCGCCGGAGTATAACGGATACAAGGTATACTGGGAGGACGGCGCACAGATCACACCGCCTCACGACAAAGGAATCATGGATGAGGTAAAGGCAGTGACTGATTACAACACAGTCAGGACCATGGACCGGGAAGAGGCGAAAAAAGCAGGTCTCTACGAAGTGATCGGAAAAGAAGTGGATGACGGCTATATCGCAGAGCTGAAAAAGCAGGTGCTTCATCAGGATTCCATCAATGCAGTGGGAAGAGATCTGAAGATTGTGTACAGTCCGCTTCATGGAACCGGAAACATTCCGGCCAGACGGATCCTGAAAGAACTGGGATTCACCAACGTCTATGTAGTAAAAGAGCAGGAGCTGCCGGACGGAGACTTTCCTACCGTATCCTATCCAAATCCGGAGGCAAAAGAAGCCTTTGAGCTGGGAATGAAGCTGGCAAAAGAGATCGATGCTGATCTGATTCTGGCCACAGACCCGGATGCAGACCGACTGGGCGTCTATGTGAAGGATACGGCTTCCGGAGAATATAAGGTACTCACCGGAAATATGTCGGGATGCCTTCTGGCAGACTACGAGATCGGACAGCGCAAAGCACTCTATGGACTGCCGGAGGATGGATATCTGATCAAAACAATCGTAACCTCCAACCTGGCAGACGCCATTGCAGAGGGATACAACATCGGCCTGATCGAAGTGCTGACTGGATTTAAATATATCGGACAGCAGATCCTGAAGTTCGAGACCACAGGAAAAGGAACTTATCTGTTCGGCTTTGAAGAAAGCTACGGATGCCTGATTGGAACCCACGCCAGAGACAAAGACGCGATTGTGGCGACGATGGCACTGTGTGAAGCAGCGGCATATTACAGGACCCAGGGAAAGACACTGTGGGATGCAATGCTGGATATGTATGAGAAATATGGCTATTACAAAGACGATATCCAGTCCATCACCCTGAAGGGAATCGAGGGACTGCAGAAGATCCAGGAGATCATGGATACCTTAAGAAAGAATACACCGGCCGAGATCGGCGGATATCAGGTGCTTAAGGCAAGAGACTATCAGGCTGACACCATCAAAGACATGGCAACAGGTGAAGTGACAGGGACAGGGCTTCCTGCTTCCAACGTTCTTTACTACGATCTCTCCGATGGCGCATGGGTCTGCGTAAGACCGTCGGGAACAGAGCCAAAAGTAAAATTCTACTATGGAATCAAAGGAAATTCTCTCGCAGATGCTGAAGAAAAATCAGCAAAATTAGGCGAGGAAGTTGTATCAATGATCAACGCATTGCTATAGGATCACGAAAATGCCAAAAAGCCCCTGAAAATCAGGGAAAAGAGAGGAAAAATCTTGACAAACATGGGCAAAACAGGTATAACAGTAACTAAGGCACGGCGCACATGGAATAAAAGTGTGTAACCGGCACTATACTAAGCATAGAACTTAAAGCAGTAAGATTCTATTATGCAGTAAGATTTTATAGTTGAACAAGAGGAGGAAATTATCCATGAACAAAACAGAATTAATTGCAGCAATTGCAGATCAGGCAGAACTGTCCAAGAAAGATTCTGAAAAAGCTCTGAAAGCATTCATTGATGTTGTAACAGATGAACTGAAAAAAGATCATAAGGTACAGCTGGTTGGCTTCGGTACATTTGAAGTAAGCCAGAGAGCAGCCAGAGAGGGAAGAAATCCTCAGACAGGAAAGACCATGAAGATTGATGCCTGCAAGGCTCCGAAGTTCAAGGCAGGAAAAGCTTTGAAGGATGCAGTGAATGCATAATTCCGTTGAAAAAATATAAAAGATGGACAGGCTGCGTGATGTCACGCAGCCTGTTTTTTCTTCTGCCAAAAGGGAGGTATATATGAGGTTAGACAAATTTTTAAAAGTATCTCGCCTGATCAAAAGACGGACCGTGGCAAATGAAGCCTGCGATGCCGGACGGGTGAGTGTCAACGGAACCGTGGCAAAGGCTTCCGTGAAGGTTAAGCCGGGAGACATTATAGAGATCCAGTTTGGGACCAGAACAGTAAAAGTCGAGGTTCTGGATATCCAGGAGACCACAAAAAAGGAAGAAGCAAAAGACTTGTTCAAATATTTGTAATAAACCAGTACAGCCTTTCATATGATTACTAAGAAAGGTTGTGATGCGCGTGGAAGAACGTACCATACAAAAAAGTCATAAACTGGTGATCAATAACCGGAAGACCAGTACCGTCACAGGGGTGATCGATGTACTGTCCTTTGACCTGAATGAAATCCTGCTGGAGACAGAGCAGGGGATGCTGATGGTAAAGGGCACGGATCTGCATGTAAACCGCCTGAGTCTGGAAAAAGGAGAAGTAGATCTGTCCGGAGGAATTGACAGCGTGGCTTATTCAGAGATACAGGCCCATGGAAAGTCTCAGGAAAACCTGTTTGCAAAATTATTCAGGTGACAGGATGCCGGAAATCAGAGAAGAAATCATGATTTTCCTGGCGGCGCTTCTGACCGGAGCGGTACTGCGGCTGGCCTACCGCTGTCTCGGAGTTTTAAGGGAATGTATCCCCCACAGGCCGTTCGTGATAGAGCTGGAAGATCTGTTTTACTGGATCGGTGCGTCGATTTATCTATTTGTGCAGATTTACCATACAAGTGATGGTAGCATCAGATGGTATTTCATACTAGGTGTTGTGTTTGGGGCGATTTTAATGAGTTTGATTTTCTTCTGGGCGAAAAAAATACACAAAAAAATCTACACGCGAAGACACAAAGATTTCACCAAAAACCCTTGATTCACTTTTGGAAAAAAGTTAATATAATCTGTAACAGGGTGAGTAAATGCCAGACAAGACTGGCGAAAAGGGTGAGTATAAATATGGAAGGAATCAAACAGAAGAGCCGCCGAAAGAAACAAAAAAGGCGTATGCAGCGGCATAAAAGAAGCATACTTGCCGTCAGCTCGGTAATCATACTGCTGATGGTAGTGGTTTCGGTGAACAGTATGACACTGAAGGCCAAGGAAAAGGAATATAAGTCTCAGATCACAGAACTTGAGTCACAGATTGATGATGAAAAGGCACGCACAGAAGATATCGACAGACTGGAAGAATATGTAGGTACAGACGAGTACGTGGAAGATGTGGCCAAGGATAAGCTGGGGCTGATTCATGAAAATGAGATCATATTCAGAGCTGAGTAGATAGACAAATGATAAGCTTTAGGAAAGAAATTTCCTAAAGCTTTTTCTTTTTATTTTAATAATCCGGGGAGCAGGCAGAAAGGGGAGTAATACGATGGAGGAGCTGAAGGAAAAGGAGATATTTATGAATCCGTATGTGGTCCAGATGGACAAGTTTGCGGATTCACTTAAGCATCTTTCCAGAACATTTCTGAAGCTGGAAGGATATAAAGGGACATTTACCAGAGATGAACTGGAAGAAATGTTTGAAAAAGTAACGGACAAGGTCTGCGCAAACTGCGAAAAGAGGGAAGAATGCCTGGGGGAAAGAAGGGTGTATACTTATCAGGCTATGAATGAGATTCTGTGTACGGCCATGGAGTATGGGGCAGAGCTTAACATGGAGTTAAAGCGGAAGCTTCAGAAACAATGCATTATGGCTCCCAGATTTTTAAGAGAGACACTGGAGATCTTTGAAAATGCAAAGGAAATCCTGATGTGGAGCAACCGGATGGTACAGAACCGGGAGGGATATGCCGGACAGCTGACCAGTTTTGCGAAGATGATCCAGTATACGACAAGGGAACTGGACGCAGGCATTTTTGAAGACGAACATCTGGAAAAGAGGCTGAAAACGAGATTGAAAAAAGCCGGAATCCGTATGCTGTCGGCGGTATTCTATATGACACCCAAGGGTAAGTATGAGATCCACCTTACCGTAAAAGCCCTTAAGGGGCAGACGGTGTCTACCAGGGAACTGGTACACCTGGTGAGCGGATGCGTGGGAAGAGAGATGACGCCGGGCCGCGGAGAGCGTCCGGTGATCGGGGAGGAGTACTGTACTGTTGCCTGTATCGAAGGGGCGGTATATCATACGCTGCAGGGAGTGGCCAGGATTGGAAAAGGGTGTGAGAAAATCTCCGGCGACACTTTTCTGATGACAGAGCTGCCGGGCGGAAAGCAGGGGATTGCCCTGTCAGACGGCATGGGATCCGGAGAAGATGCATTCCGGGAAAGCTCCATGGTGGTGGAAATGCTGGAAGAACTGCTGGGCGCCGGGTTCCCTGTCAAAACTGCGGTTCAGATGATGAATACCGCACTGGTGATCGGCAGGGAAGAGGTGCGCTTCTGCACGGTGGACGTCAGCCTGTTTGATCTCTATGAAGGTTCCTGTGAATTTGTCAAGGCCGGGGCAGCAGCTACCTTTCTGAAAAGAAAAGATGAGGTGGAGATCATCCGTTCAGCCACCCTGCCTATCGGCGTTCTTCAGGATATCGAGATTGACAGCCAGACAAGGAAGCTTCAGTCCGGTGATTATGTGATCATGGTGACAGATGGGGTAATGGACGCGCTGCCTGCGGGGGAGCAGGATGTTCTGATGCGTACGTTTATTCAGGACACAGACATCGTTAATCCAAAAGAACTGGCTCATCACATTCTTGGGCGGGTGCTGGAATGGTCGGGAGAGGTGCCGCTGGACGATATGACAGTACTGGCGGCAGGACTGTGGAAAAAGTAGCAGAACTTGCATTTTCCTGAAAATTTCTATATAGTAAAAACAGAGAAAGTAGACAGTCAAGAAGGTACTGATCCTATGTATCAAAAGGTAAAAGCGTATATACAGGAGTATCATATGCTGAAGGAGCATGATAAGGTGATAGCAGGCGTATCGGGGGGCCCAGACTCCATATGCCTTCTTTTCATGCTGATGAGACTGAAAAAGGAACTGAAGCTGGAGCTTCGTGCTGTCCACATCCACCATGGATTACGTCTCGAGACAGCAGATGAAGATGAGGCATATGTCAGAGAGATCTGTGAGAAATGGGGCGTGCAGCTGACCGTTTTTCATGAAGATGTGGCCGCCTATGCCGCCCGGCATAAGCTGACCACGGAAGAGGCCGGAAGAGAGATCAGGCGGAAGCGTTTTGAACAGGTGTGCAGCGAGTGGGGCGGCACAAGGATCGCGCTGGCCCATCATGAGGATGATAACGCAGAGACTCTGCTTTTGAATCTCTGCCGGGGCTGCGGCCTTAAAGGCCTCGGGGGGATCGTGCCTGTGGAGGGTCTCTATATCCGGCCGCTTCTCACCGTCCGAAAGCAGGAAGTTGAATCATATCTGAAAAAAAGGGGAATATCTTATTGTACGGATGAGACGAATCTGGAGGATCACTATATGAGAAACCGGATCCGGAACCGTGTCATCCCTTATCTGGAGGAGTATGTCAACGGACAGACGGTGCGGCACATGTCTGATACAATGGAAAAGATGCGAGACCTGGCCGGATATATCGGCCAGGAAACCTGCCGTTATCTGGAGCATTGTGTGAAGAGGCAGGAGACAGAGGAGACGGAGCAGATCCTTATTCTACAAGATTTATATGAAGAAATTCCAGAGTTTTTAAGATCTTATGTACTCTGTGAAGCGCTGTATCAGGCTGCCGGCTGCCGGAAAGATATTGAGGCGGTCCATGTGCGGATGATGCAGGAACTGATGGGAAAGCAGACTGGCCGGCGGATCAGCCTGCCCTATGGCCTGGAAGCGGAGCGCGTATATGGAGGAATCAGTCTGGGAAAAAAGCACAGGAGGGAAAGCGAGACGGAAAACAAGGCGGCAGACCGGCCTCCCCGGCTGCGGCAGAGAGTCTTCGAAAGAGTGGATAAGGTGTTAAGATTTCCGGATACCCCCTACACGAAGTGGTTTGATTATGATATAATAAAAAATACTGTTAAAATCCGACACAGGGAGCCGGGAGATTATCTGACGATTGACAGCCGGGGAAACTCCCAGAAGCTGAAGCAGTATTTTATTAATGCCAAGATCCCGCAAAATGAGCGGGACCAGATATGGCTGGTGGCTGACGGACGCGAGATCATGTGGGTTGTCGGTTACAGACAGAATCAGAAATATCAAATATCGGACAGGACAAAAAGGATCCTGGAAATAGAATTTTACGAAGGAGATCAAAAAGATGGCAGAGAAGATTAAAGTGCTGGTCCCGGAAGAGGATGTAGCGAAGAGAATTGAAGAAATCGGAAAAAAGGTCAGCGAAGATTATAAAGGAAAACAGGTGCACATGATCTGTGTCCTGAAGGGCGGCGTTTTTTTCATGTGTGAGCTGGCGAAGAGGATCAGCGTGCCGGTTTCCATGGACTTTATGAGTGTCAGCAGCTATGGGGACGGTACATCCTCCAGCGGTGTGGTGAAGATTGCCAAGGATCTGGATGAATCTCTGGAAGGCAAGGATGTGCTGGTGGTAGAAGACATCATTGATTCAGGAAGGACATTATTCTATCTGCTGGAAATCCTGAAAAAGAGACATCCTGCCAGCATGAAACTCTGTACGTTGCTGGATAAGCCTGACCGGAGAGTCCGGGATGTAAAGGTGGACTATGTAGGATTTGAGATCCCTGATGAGTTTGTGGTGGGATATGGCCTGGATTATGCACAGAAATACAGAAATCTGCCCTATATCGGTGTGGTAGAATTCGAAAATTAGAAAGGGGCTTGTGGAACATTGAATAATAAAAGGACAAAGGGAGTCAGCGGATTTACCCTGTTGATCGTTGCAGTAGTGCTGTTCGCGGTACTCTGGTATACCAGTCGGTTTGAAGAAAGAGACAGGGAACTGAGCTGGGATGAGTTTCAGGCGCTGGTGACCAGCGATAATGTGGCAGATGTGACGGTCCGGCAGAATAAAAGCGTGCCGACCGGACGGGTGGAGATCGAGCTTTCCAAGGAAGACGCGGAAGGAGATCTGGTCAAATATTTTTATGTATCGGACGTCAATAAGATTCAGGATTATCTGAAGGAACAGGGCGTAGATTACGAGATGCCGGATGTGCCACAGGATAACTGGCTTGCAACGACGCTCCTGCCGACGCTTCTGGTGCTGGGCGGTGTATTCCTGATCTTTGCAATGATGAACCGCCAGGGCGGAGGCGCCAATGCCAAGGCTATGAGCTTTGGAAAGAGCCGGGCAAGAATGAGTACGGACAGCGATAAAAAGATCACCTTTGCCGAGGTGGCCGGACTTCAGGAAGAAAAAGAAGAGCTGGAGGAGATCGTAGACTTTCTGAAAGCTCCGAAAAAATATATTCAGGTAGGGGCGAGGATCCCCAAAGGCGTACTGCTGGTAGGACCTCCGGGAACCGGAAAGACGCTTCTTGCAAAGGCAGTGGCCGGGGAAGCGGGAGTGCCCTTCTTTACAATCTCCGGTTCGGATTTCGTGGAAATGTTTGTAGGCGTGGGTGCATCCCGTGTCAGAGACCTGTTCGATGAGGCGAAAAAACATGCGCCGTGTATCATATTTATCGATGAGATTGATGCCGTTGCCAGACGAAGAGGCACAGGCATGGGCGGCGGCCATGACGAAAGAGAGCAGACCTTAAACCAGCTGCTGGTAGAGATGGACGGCTTTGGCGTCAATGAAGGAATCATCGTGATGGCAGCGACCAACCGTGTAGACATCCTGGATCCGGCGATCTTACGTCCGGGCCGTTTTGACCGGAAGGTGATGGTAGGCCGGCCGGATGTGCAGGGAAGAGAAGAGATCCTGAAGGTGCATGCTAAGGGGAAACCGCTGAGTGAGGAAGTGGATCTGAAACAGATCGCTCAGACGACAGCCGGATTTACCGGAGCGGACCTTGAGAACCTGCTGAACGAGGCAGCGATCCTGGCGGCGAAGGACAACCGGGTATTCTTAAAACAGGAAGATATCCGGAAGGCATTTGTCAAGGTGGGAATCGGAGCGGAGAAGAAAAGCCGCGTGATTTCAGACAAGGAAAAACGGATCACCGCATTTCATGAGGCAGGGCATGCGATTTTGTTCCATGTGCTTCCGGATGTGGGGCCGGTATATAGTGTGTCCATCATCCCTACAGGCGGAGCAGGCGGATATACCATGCCGCTGCCGGAGAAGGATGATATGTTCAATACCAAAGGGAAAATGCTTCAGGACATTACGGTTGCTCTGGGAGGCCGTGTGGCAGAAGAAGAGGTTCTGGATGATATCACCACAGGTGCGTCTCAGGATATCAAGCAGGCAACCAGCCTGGCAAAATCCATGGTGACCAAGTTTGGTATGTCAGAGGCTGTAGGGCTGATCAATTACGATGATGACAGTGATGAAGTGTTTATTGGCCGGGATCTGGCTCATGCGTCCAGAGGATATGGAGAAAATGTGGCCACCACGATCGACCGGGAAGTAAAGAGGATCATTGACGAGTGTTACGAGCGGGCAAAACGGATCATCAGAGAATATGATGACGTCCTGCATGCGTGTGCAGAGCTTTTACTGGAAAAAGAAAAGATTTCCAGAGAAGAGTTTGAAGCACTGTTTGTAAAGGAGCCTGTGAACGAATAGAAAGACGGGCATATATAAGAGAGGCGGAATGCTATATGAATCAGGCAGCATTGTTTTGTGACGGAACCGGCAGCTATGTGTTCCCGGCAGAGCCGGAAGCCGGAAGCAGGGTGACTCTGCGGTTCCGGACGGCCAGAGACGACAGTGTCCAGGTCTTCCTGCTGACAAAGGGAGAATGCTATGCGATGGAAAAGGAGTGCAGCAGGCAGGAGTTTGACTATTATTCCATCCGATGGCAGCTGGGGGAGGAGTCCTTCCGCTACCGTTTTATGATACAGGATGAAACGGAAGTCTGTTATTACGGCAGATGTGGGGTTTCAAAAGAAATAGAAGAGTTTTATGACTTTGAGATTGTTCCCGGATTTTCTACGCCTGACTGGGCGAAGGGGGCGGTCATGTATCAGATCTATACAGACCGGTTTTACAATGGAGATCCTACGAATGATGTGGAAACCAGGGAATACTATTATATCGGCGGTTACAGCCAGCGGGTCACCGACTGGAACAAATATCCGGACAAAATGGGCGTCCGGGAATTCTATGGCGGAGATCTTCAGGGCGTGATCGATAAGCTGGATTATCTGCAGGATCTGGGCGTGGAGGTGTTGTATTTCAACCCGTTGTTTGTATCGCCCTCCAACCATAAGTATGATATCCAGGACTACGACCATATAGATCCGCATGTGGGCGTGATCGTAGACGACGGCGGGGAGGTCCTGCCGGAAGGTGTGACGGACAACAGCCGTGCTACAAAGTACCAGAAGCGGACCACCGGAAGGAGAAATCTGGAGGCGAGCAATCAGTTGTTTATCCGTCTGGTGGAGGAACTTCACCGCAGAGGGATGAAGATTATCCTGGACGGAGTGTTTAATCACTGCGGATCCTTTAATAAATGGATGGACCGGGAGAGGATCTATGAAGGTCAGGAAGATTACTCTCCTGGCGCTTATGTTTCTAAGGACAGTCCCTACCGGAGTTATTTTCGCTTTTTTAAAGAAGAAGATACAGAGTGGCCTTACAACCATAACTATGACGGCTGGTGGGGACATGATACCCTGCCGAAGCTGAACTATGAAGAGTCTGCGAAGCTTGAAAATTATATCCTTTCCATCGGGAAAAAATGGGTTTCCCCGCCTTATAATGTGGATGGATGGAGACTGGATGTGGCTGCGGACCTGGGACGGAGTCCGGAGTATAACCATCAGTTCTGGAAAAAGTTCCGGATGGTAGTAAAAAAGGCTAATCCAAACGCATTGATCCTGGCAGAGCATTACGGGGATCCAAGCTCCTGGCTTCGGGGAGACGAGTGGGATTCAGTCATGAACTATGATGCATTTATGGAGCCGGTGACCTGGTTCCTGACAGGAATGGAGAAGCACAGCGACGAGGTGCGTGGAGAGCTGTTCGGGAATGCGGATAACTTCGTAAGCTCGATTTCCCACCATATGTCTAATATGCTGACTCCATCGCTGCAGGTGGCAATGAATGAACTGTCCAACCACGATCATTCCCGGTTCCTGACACGCACCAACCATATCGTGGGACGGGTGGAGAACCTGGGGCCAAAGGCGGCGGAAGAATATGTCAACGTTGCGGTCATGCGCGAGGCCGTGGTCATGCAGATGACCTGGGTAGGAGCGCCTACCGTTTATTACGGCGATGAAGCCGGCGTCTGCGGATTTACCGATCCGGATAACAGAAGAACTTACCCCTGGGGGCATGAGAATCAAGAACTGATTGCATTTCATAAAGAGGTGATCCGGATCCACAAAGAATATCCGGCTCTTCGGACCGGCTCACTGAATATCCTGTTCTGGGATGAAAATATATTGTCCTACGGGAGATTCCGGAAAGGCGAGCAGATCATCGTGATCATCAATAACCGGAGCGAACTTACAGAAGTGACAGTACCGGCCTGGCGGGCAGAAGTGCCTATGAAAGGAAGAATGGAACGACTGATGTATTCCTATCAGGACGGCTACACGACAGAATACGAAGAATATCTGATCCATGACGGCGAAGTCGTGGTCAATATGGGGGCTCATTCAGCACTGGTGCTGGTGGCCGTACGAGAAGACTGACACTGTGAACGGGGACGTACACTTTTTGCAAAAGTGTACGTCCCCGTTCACAAAATCGGGTGTCCCCAGGCGTGCTTTGCCCTGTCCCCATTTACTTTGTCAGGACTTCTACGCCGTCTTCTTTGATAAGGACCATGTATTCGACCTGTGCTGACAGGCCGCCGTCTTCGGTGTAGACGGTCCATCCGTTTTCTTCGTCGATGAAGAAATCAGGGCCGCCTTCGTTGATCATGGGTTCGATGGTGAACATCATTCCGGGCACCAGTACCATCTCGCTTCCCTTGGGCGTTACATAGCTGACAAAGGGATCCTCATGAAATTCCAGGCCGATGCCGTGACCACCGATCTCTTCCACGACAGAATATCCGTTTTTCCGGGCGTGGGTGTTGATGGCCCAGGCGATATCGCCTAAATGTCCCCAGGGCTTTGCAGCCTGGAGGCCAAGCTCCACGCATTCCTGGGTCACGCGGACCAGCTTTTCTGCCCGGTCAGAGACGTCGCCGATCAGGAACATCCGGGAAGCATCGGAAAAGTATCCGTCCAGGATGGTGGATACGTCTACGTTGATGATATCGCCGTTTTGCAGAATTTCATTTTCATCCGGGATTCCGTGGCAGATCATATCGTTGATGGAGGTGCAGACGCTTTTGGGAAATCCTTCATAATTTAAAGGCGCGGGAATGCCTCCGTGCTGTGTGGTAAAATCGTAGACCAGTCGGTCGATTTCGGCGGTACTCATGCCCTCTTTGATGTGAGCGGCCACATGATCCAGCACCGCTGTGTTCAGTTCTGCACTCTTTTTGATGGCCTGGATCTGCTCTTCTGTTTTCAGAAGAGAACGGTCCGGAACAATCTGACCTCTGGAGGCCAGAGTCCATAATTTAATGTCTAATTTATCCACGTGATTTACCTCTTTCTTCAGTTATTATTTTCGAAAAAGCAGCTTCTGACTGCCTTCTATAGTATAACACATTTGTCAACTTCCCATTGTACCGCAGGGAAAAATAAGTTATAATTCTAGTAATGTGAAGAAGTGAAAGAAAGGAGCAGACATATGTTAAGAATCGGAATGCTGACCAGCGGCGGAGACTGCCAGGCTTTGAACGCGGCAATGCGCGGAGTGGTAAAAGGGATTTGCTCAAAAAGAGATGACGTAGAGATTTATGGATTTCAAGAAGGATATAAAGGATTGATCTATTCCAACTTTAAGATGCTGACTTCCCGTGATTTTTCCGGGATCCTGACACTTGGAGGGACAATCCTGGGCACATCGAGACAGCCGTTTAAGCTGATGAGGGTGCCGGATGAAAACGGTCTGGACAAGGTGGAGGCTATGAAGCATACCTACCACAAGCTGAATCTGGACTGTCTGGTGATCCTGGGAGGAAATGGAACGCACAAGACGGCCAATATGCTGAGAGAGGAAGGACTGAATATCATCACACTTCCCAAGACCATTGACAACGACCTGTGGGGAACAGATATGACCTTCGGCTTCCAGAGTGCAGTGGATATCGCTACCGATACGATCGATAAGATCCACACCACCGCCACGTCTCACAGCCGTGTGTTCATCATCGAGGTCATGGGACATAAAGTAGGATGGGTGACGCTGCATGCAGGTATTGCCGGCGGCGCAGACATCATACTCCTGCCGGAGATCCCGTATAATACAGATGTGGTTGTAGACGCGATCAATAAGAGAAAAGCAGCGGGGAAACGCTTCACCATCATCGCAGTAGCTGAAGGCGCGATTTCCCAGAAGGATTCCAAGCTGTCCAAAAAAGAGTTGAAGGAAAAGAAAGAAAAGAAAAAATATCCGTCGGTTGCCTATGAGGTGGCGGAACGGATCCAGAAACGCACAGATCAGGAAGTGCGCATTACTGTGCCTGGACATATGCAAAGAGGCGGATCGCCCTGCCCGTATGACAGGGTTCTTGCCACCAGGTTCGGCGCAGCGGCGGCAGAGGCAATCCTGGACGGCGACTTCGGATACATGGTAGGATTAAGAGACGGCAAGATCCTGCGCGTTCCGCTGGCGGAGGTCGCAGGAAGGCTGAAGATGGTGGATCCGGAAGCGGATATCATCGAAGAGGCAAGAATGACCGGAATCAGTTTCGGTGACAAATAAGACGGAAAACAGACAGGAAGTGTAAAACATGTCATATATGGCATTATACCGGAAGTTTCGCCCCGGTGAATTTGAAGACGTAAAAGGGCAGGACGCCGTTGTCAGGACTTTGAAAAATCAGATTTCAGCCGGAAGGATCGGCCACGCCTATCTGTTCTGCGGGACCCGGGGAACAGGAAAGACTACGGTGGCGAAGATCTTTGCAAAGGCGGTAAACTGCGAGCATCCGGTGGACGGAAGTCCCTGTGGGGAGTGTGCATCCTGCAGGGCGATCGCGGCAGGAAACTCCATGAATGTGATCGAGATCGATGCAGCCTCCAATAACGGTGTGGACAATATCCGTGAAATCCGGGAAGAGGTTTCCTACCGGCCTACGGAAGGAAAATACAAGGTCTACATCATCGATGAGGTACACATGCTGTCCATCGGTGCGTTTAATGCATTGTTAAAAACCCTGGAAGAACCGCCGGAATATGTGATTTTTATTCTGGCTACCACAGAGGCGAATAAGATTCCGGTTACCATTTTAAGCCGGTGTCAGAGATACGATTTTAAACGGATTTCCATTGATACGATCGCGGCAAGGCTCAGGGAACTGATCGATAAGGAACAGTGGGATGTGGAGGATAAGGCGGTCCGGTATCTTGCAAAAGCGGCGGACGGATCCATGAGAGACGGGTTAAGCCTGCTGGATCAGTGTGCGGCGTTTCATATCGGAGAACGTCTGACCTATGATCACGTGCTGGAGATACTGGGCGCGGTGGACACTGACGTGTTCAGCCGGCTGCTCCGTGAGCTTCTGGCCATGGATGTGTCCAAAGTGATCGAGACGGTAGACGAGCTGGTGATGGGAGGAAGAGAGCTGTCCCAGCTGGCGGCGGATTTTACCTGGTATCTCAGGAATCTTCTGCTGGTGAAATGCTCCGATGATATGGAGGACGTGCTGGATGTGTCTACGGAAAACCTGGCTCAGCTCAGGGAAGAGGCCGGGATGATCGATAACGAGACACTGATCCGGTATATCAGGATATTTTCAGATCTGACGAATCAGCTGAAGTTCTCCACACAGAAGCGTGTACTTCTGGAAGTAACGCTGATCAAGCTGTGCCGTCCGGCCATGGATACGAACCAGGATGCACTTCTGGACCGGATCCGGCTGATCGAAAAGCAGCTGGAGGAAGGCGTGGCTGTCCAGGCTCCCAGAGAGCCTTTGGCAGCAGGATACAGCACAGAAGCCCCGGGAGCAGAAAAAACAGAGAAAAAGCCGGAGCTCCCAAAGGCGCTTAGCGAGGACGTCAAAGCGGTGGCAAAGGATTTTCGCAGTATCATGATGGAAGCTTCCCCCATGCTGCGGACTTATCTGAAAAAGGTGCGTCTAAGCGCCGGGGAGGGAAACGTCCTGATGATCGTGGCGCCGGATGAAATGAGCGCCGGAGTGATCGGCTCAGAGGCACACAAAGAGGAGATTAAAAGGCTGATCGAAGAAAAGATCGGCAGACAGGTAGAGATTGAGGTGCGCCAGGTATCAGCCGGCGGACGGTTTGAGGACAGCTTCGTAGATATTGAGAAGCTGATTCATATGGAAATAACAGTAGAAGATTAGGAGGATAATCAATATGGCAAAACGAGGAGGATTTCCAGGCGGCGGGATGCCGGGAAACATGGCGAATCTGATGAAGCAGGCACAGAAGATGCAGCGTCAGATGGAGGAGCAGGCAAAGGAGATGGAAACAAAAGAATTTACAGCCACAGCAGGAGGCGGTGCTGTAGAGGTAACCATGTCCGGAACCAAAAAGCTTACGAAGGTAAAGATTGATGAAGAAGTGGTAGATCCGGATGATGTGGAGATGCTGGAGGATCTGATCGTAGCGGCGGTCAATGAAGCGCTGGAAAAAGTAGACGAAGCATCTGCGTCTGCCATGTCCAAGTTTACCGGAGGAATGGGCGGCCAGATGCCGGGACTGTTCTAAGAGGAGTTGATTGCATGGATTATTACAGCAGCCAGATCAGCAAACTAATCGAAGAATTGTCATGCCTTCCGGGCATCGGTGCAAAGTCAGCGGCAAGGCTGGCTTTTCATTTGATACACATGCCCAAGGAAGAAGTAAAAAGGCTGGCAGATACCATGGTCTCTGCCAGGGAAAATGTCAGATACTGTAAGGAGTGTTATACGCTGACGGATCAGGAACTGTGTCCGATCTGCAGCAGTTCTTCCAGAGACCATAAGACGATTATGGTGGTGGAAAATACCAGGGATCTGGCAGCCTATGAGAAGACAGGAAAATACAACGGCGTCTATCATGTATTACATGGAGCCATTTCTCCCATGCTGGGAATTGGACCGGAGGATATCAAGCTGAAAGAACTGATCACCCGCCTGGAAGGGGATGTGGAAGAAGTGATCATCGCCACCAATTCCAGCCTGGAAGGGGAGACCACAGCTATGTATATCAGCAAGCTTATAAAGCCGACCGGCATCAAAGTGAGCAGGATCGCCAGCGGCGTGCCGGTGGGCGGAGATCTGGAGTATATTGACGAGGTGACACTGTTAAGAGCGCTGGAAGGAAGAACAGAATTATAGAATGAGAAAGAAAAAAGTGACGTCTACAGATGTCGCAAAGGCGGCAGGGGTATCCCAGGCTACGGTATCCATGATCTTGAATAAGAAGTATAATGTTTCCTTTTCCAGGGAGACGGTCGAACGGGTGGAAAAGACAGCAAGAGAGCTGGGTTATACTGTCTCCAGGCCAAGGCAGGGGAAAAGTATGCGCAGGGAAAAGCTGCTGGTCGTATTCTGCTCGAATCTGACCAACCCTTACTATGTTATGCTTCTGCAGGGGATTGAATCCCGGGCCAAAGAAGAAGGGTTCGGGCTTTTTGTATGCAATACTCAGCGAGATCTGAAGATGGAAGAGCGTTACTTAAAAATGATGAAAGAGCTAAAGCCTCTGGGGATCATCTATACCTGCAATCCCAGCCACTGCTTTTTAAAGCAGGTAGAGGAGCTGTCGAAAGAGATCCCGGTCGTGGTCGTAAACAATCAAAACGAAAAATTGAATGTAGACGCGGTGGAACTGGATAATTCCAAGCTGGGCCGGATCATGGCAAGGCATCTTCTGGAGCTGGGACACCACAAGGTGGCCTATATCGCACCGCCCCTTACAGTCAGGCAGAAGCAGCGGTCTAAACGGGTGGAAGGCTTCTTAAAGGAGTATGAGGAGGCCGGTTTTAAGGACGGCGTTATCGTCAAAGCGGCAGGAGAAGAGCTGGATCTTACAGTGGCGCACATTGATTCTGAGTACAAGATCGGGTATGATCTGACCCGGGAGCTTTTACGGCAGACCCGGGAGATTACGGCTATTGTAGGACTGAATGATATGATCGCTTTCGGTATCCTGGACGCGCTTCAGGAAGAAAAGATCAAGGTGCCGGGAGAAATGTCGGTGATGGGGTGCGACAATACTCTGTTTGCCAGGATCCATAAGGTGGCGCTGACCACCATTGATCATTTTGTGGTATACAAGGGCCGGGACGCCTGCGACATCATTATGAAAAAGATCGAGTCTCATCATACCAAATATGCAGATCTGGAACCCGTCAGTACCTATCACGTAGAGTATGAACCCAGACTCATCGTCCGGGGGACGACCGGATATCCGGCCGGGAAGAAGAGAAAATAAAATTAATGGATTTCAAAAAAATATTATTAATAAGAATGTGTGGAAGAATAAAAAAATACAGAGAAATCCGCGACTTTTACAAAAACAACACTGAAAAAATCAAAAATCTGTGTTAATAATTAAAAAATATTAATTTAAAAAATTATTAATAGAAAACAGGGCTATTGACCAGAGGAAAAGGATTAAGTTATAATTCAAGTATCTGGGAAACTGTTAAAGTAATAGGAGGAAATGAACATGAAATTTTTCATCGACACAGCAAAGGTAGAAGATATTAAGAAAGCAAACGATATGGGCGTGATCTGCGGCGTTACCACTAACCCGTCCCTGATCGCTAAAGAAGGAAGAGTATTTGAGGAAGTCATCGCAGAGATCGCATCCATCGTAGACGGACCGATCAGCGGTGAGGTAAAGGCGACCACCACAGACGCTGAGGGCATGATCGCAGAGGGACGCGAGATCGCCAAGATCCATAAAAACATGGTAGTCAAGATTCCGATGACTGTGGAAGGTCTGAAGGCAGTGAAAGTACTTTCCTCCGAAGGCATCAAGACCAATGTCACCCTGATCTTTACTGCAAACCAGGCGCTTCTGGCAGCAAGAGCGGGAGCATCCTACGTATCTCCGTTCCTGGGACGTCTGGACGATATCTCCGTAAGAGGAACCGACCTGATCGCAGAGATTTCTGAGATCTTCAAGATCGCAGGTATCCAGACTGAGATCATCGCAGCAAGCATCCGTCATCCGATGCATGTGACAGACTGCGCGCTGGCAGGAGCTGACATTGCGACAGTTCCATATGCGGTAATTGAGAAAATGACACATCATCCGCTGACCGATGCAGGAATCGAAAAATTCCAGGCAGACTATAAGGCAGTATTCGGAGAATAAGTTGCAGGAGGACATCATGGATAAATTAGAGTTGATGAAAACAGCCAATGAGATCCGAAAAGGCATCATCACAGCAGTGCACAGTGCGAAATCCGGGCATCCGGGCGGATCTTTGTCGGCGGCAGATATCTACACGTATCTGTATTTTGAAGAAATGAATATTGATCCAAAGGATCCAAAAAAGGCAGACCGTGACCGGTTTGTTCTTTCCAAGGGACATACGGCGCCGGGGTATTATTCCGCTCTGGCACACAGGGGATTTTTTCCGGTAGAAGATCTTACGACTCTTCGTAAGACAGGATCCTATCTTCAGGGACATCCGGATATGAAGCACATTCCGGGTGTGGACATGTCAAGCGGCTCCCTGGGACAGGGAATTTCCGCAGCTGTAGGGATGGCGATTTCCGCAAAGCTTTCCGGTGACAGCTACAGAGTGTACACACTTCTTGGAGACGGAGAGATCCAGGAAGGCCAGGTATGGGAGGCTGCCATGCTGGCGGCGCACAGAAAGCTGGACAACCTGGTTGTCATCGTAGACAATAACAATCTCCAGATCGACGGAGCTATCGATGACGTCAACTCACCGTATCCGATCGATAAAAAGTTTGAGGCATTTAATTTCCATGTGATCAACATTGACGGCCATGACTTTGACGCAATCGATGCAGCTTTTAAAGAGGCAAAAAATACAAAGGGACAGCCCACAGCCATCATCGCGAAGACGGTAAAAGGAAAAGGCGTGTCCTTCATGGAAAATCAGGCTTCCTGGCATGGTGCGGCTCCGAATGACGAGCAGTACGAAGTGGCGATGGCAGATTTAGAGAAAGTAGGTGAAGCATTATGTCAGAAGTAAAGAAGATCGCAACAAGAGAGAGCTACGGTAATGCTTTGGTAGAATTAGGAAAAGAGCATGAGGATCTGGTCGTACTGGACGCAGACCTGGCGGCAGCAACCAAGACCGGGATTTTTAAGAAGGCTTTCCCGGAACGCCATATTGACTGCGGAATCGCAGAGTGTAATATGATGGGTGTGGCAGCAGGACTTGCGGCCACCGGAAAGGTGCCGTTTGCAAGCTCCTTTGCCATGTTTGCGGCGGGACGTGCCTTTGAGCAGGTGAGAAACTCCATTGGATATCCTCATCTGAATGTCAAGATTGGTGCAACCCATGCAAGTATCTCCGTCGGAGAGGACGGGGCGACGCACCAGTGTAATGAAGATCTGGCTCTGATGCGGACGATCCCCGGCATGGTGGTGATCAATCCGGCAGACGACGTGGAAGCCCGCGCGGCAGTAAAGGCGGCTTATGAGCATGTAGGTCCGGTATATCTCCGGTTCGGACGTGCGGCAGTGCCGGTAATCAATGATAATCCGGATTACAGATTCGAGATCGGCAAGGCTATTACCCTGCGGGAGGGAACAGACGTGACCATCATCGCGGCAGGACTTCCGGTATCGGAGTCCCTGGCGGCGGCAGAAAAGCTGGCGGCAGACGGAATCCAGGCACGGGTGATCAACATGCACACCATCAAGCCTCTGGACGAGGAGGCTGTGATCAAGGCAGCAGAAGAGACCGGAAAGATCGTGACGGTAGAAGAACACTCCGTCATCGGCGGTCTGGGAAGCGCAGTCTGCGATGTAGTGGCAGAAAAAGCGCCGGCGAAGGTAATGAAGATCGGCATCAATGACGTATTCGGAGAATCCGGCCCGGCAGCAGAGCTGATCAAAAAGTACGGCCTTGATGCAGACAGCATTTATGAAAAAGTAAAAGCATTTGTATAATTTTTTTATCCACTTTTTTTAATGGGGACGGGGGATTTCTGGAAATCCCCCGTCCCCATCCGCGTCTTTATCCGACATTCTCGGACGCATGATTTGGCGTGGGATAAGAGGGCTGGTCGAACCTGGGATAAACCTGCCGGAAACTTCTGGCTGTGGGTCTCACCGATTGGCAAAATACGCAAAATCCATATGCTATCATAACCAAAAATACAAAAAATGAGGTGAGAGTATATGGAAAGACAACTTCCAAAAAATGTAAGGCAGATCGGGAACGTCAGTGACGAACCGAAGATCTATGTAGAAGATTATGTGGATACCTACCTGAACCAGCTGAAGGACAAGGCAAAAGAGGACCCGGTGGGAATTGCCCTGGCAGGGGAGATCATGGTGCTGGATGGACAACCTGTGGTGTACATATCTGGAGCGTTCAGGCTGAACGAAGTGGAGATAAATGGAAAAGAGATTGTACTGAAGGAAGATACGGTCAAAAAGATGGAGGAGGACCATAAAAAGTATTTCTCCGGGACAGAAATCGTGGGATGGGGACTTATCGAAGATGGAAAACCCATGGGCAGGAACCGGGAGTTTGGCCGGATCCACAGTAAATATTTTTCAAAAGACCAGTCCGTTTTCATCTGGAAGGATTCGATGGACGGGGAGGAAACATTTTACGCCTATAAATACGGAGAGCTGATGCAGATGGGCGGGCATTATATTTTTTATGAAAAAAACCCTGCCATGCAGAATTATATGATCAGTACGCGCAAAAAGATTGGCGTGACACCCAGTGAAGTGGTTGAGGATCGAGCTGCAAAGGATTTTCGTAGTGTCGTAAGGGAACGGATGGAGAACAAAAACGATCGTCAGAGTTCCCGGTTTGTATACATTACGAGCGCGCTGCTGGTAGTAGTAGTGCTGGTAATCGGTGTCTCGACCATGAATAATTATGATAAAATGGAAGCCGTACAGAGTTCTCTGGAGTCCTTGTCTCAGTCAGTAAATCAGCCGGAGAGTAAGGAGGAGACGCAGACTGTAAGCGGAGACAGTGAGGAGGCCCAGTCGGCGGGCGCTCCGGTAGAGGCTGCCAAAGAAGAGGCTTCGGACGAGAACCAGGAAACGGATGGACAGGCTGATGCAGAGGCCAATACAAATGCAGTGATGACCACAGACCCGTCGGAGATCGACCTGTCTGACGAAGACTATTATGTAGTGCAGAAAGGAGATACGCTGGATACGATCAGCGTAAAAGTATATGGAAACGCATCTCATGTAGATGCGATCTGTAAGATGAACGGTCTGTCGGACGGAAACCTGATTTATATCGGACAAAAATTACTGCTTCCATAGTCTGGAAATTATGATACAATATATAAGATGCAAATGAAAACCAGTAAAGGTGGAACAGATGATACACTGGAAAAGGAAGAAGTTTCGGGTCGTGGAAGACGATAAGGATCCGACAGATAAAATTGTAGAGCGTATTATCAAGGAACTGAGGACAGAAGATCATCCGGAGGATGAAATGGAAGAACAGATCCGCAGGCAGAAGCGCAGACGGTGGAAGCGGACAGGCATAGCGGTTGTAAGCGTTCTGGCGCTGTCTATAGGCATCTATCTTCTGATCAATCTTCAGACGTATACCAGCGTGCGGACGCTGGATACTTATGCCGTCAGCGGAGCTGCAGGGAGCGAATATGCACAGTTCGCAGACGGAGTGCTGAAATACAGCAGAGACGGGGTTTCCTATCTGAACCGGGAAGGAGAAGAGGTCTGGAATCAGCCGTACCAGATTCAGAATCCGGTGGTGGATATAGATGAGACGTCTGCTGCGGTGGCAGATAAGGGGGGCAATTCTATCCTGGTGTTTGGTGAAGAAGGCCTAAGAGGAGAGATGGAGACGGATCTCCCTATCGAAAAGATCCGGGTATCGGAACAGGGAATCGTCAGTGCGATCCTGGTAGATGAGACCTCATCTCAGATCCTCTGCTATGATGCGGCAGGGAATCTTCTGGTAGAGCATAAGACGTCCATGAATGGGACAGGCTATCCACTAGACGCCGCATTGTCTCCGGACGGAGAAGTCATGCAGGTGCTGTATCTTTACACACAGGACGGTACGATTACATCCCGGGTCGTTTATTACAATTTCGGTGAAGAAGGAGCAGACAAGACAGATCACGAGGTGTCCAGACAGGAGTATGGCAATACAGTGATGGCATCCGGATTTTTTATGAGCCAGTCTGTATCTGTGGCTGTAGGGGATAATAAGATGACCATTTTCCGGGGAGGTTCTGAACCGGAGGAATCCGTGCAGGTAAAGATAGACAAAGAGATCAAAAGTGTATTTCATAATCAGAAATATATCGGAATGGTCCTGAAGAACGAGGGAAAAGAAGGATATGAGCTCCGACTCTACAATACGCGGGGGAAGGTGGCCATGTCGGAAGATTTTACCGGTGATTATAGTCACGTAAAGCTTTGCGGAAGCCAGGTGATCATGTATGATGGGAAAAGCTGCAGTATTTTTATGCGGGGAGGCATCCGGAAATTTGAAGGAGAGATGAACAGCAATATCCTGGAAATCTTTCCGGTGGCAGGAGTTAACAAGTACATTGTGATGAACGAGAATGGAATGGAAGCTGTCCGTCTCGTAAAATAAGGAGAGTATATGAATTGGTTATCAATGACAGTCGGGGCGGTATTTCTTATCTGCCTGATCGTGGGATTTATGAGGGGCGCCATTAAAATTATCGTGTCCCTGGCGGCAACGCTTCTGACGCTGGTGCTGGTATATTTCGCAACACCGTATGTGGCAGATGCGATCGCAGAATACACGCCGTTGGATGATATGATCAAAAGCCAGGTGGTGTCGACCATGGCAAATGCGGCGGCATCTCAGTTAGGCGGCGGAGAAGAAGCTGGAGACATGGATGCAGACAGTGTCCGCAAAGTGCTGCAGGCTGCAGGGGTGTCGGAGGACATGCTGGCTCAATATGGAATTACCATTGATGACATTGTCAATGGGAATATCAGCAGTGAAGATCTGGCCAGGTTCGGCGTTTCTTCGGATGTGTTAAACGGCCTGCAGGGAGAAGAAGGCACATCTATGGAAGATATCATTACCAGCGCTGAGATTCCAAGAGACGTGCAGATCCAGGCGATAGAGGGCGCAGATCTGCCTGAAATCTTTAAAAGCCTGCTCACGGAAAATAATAACAGTGAAATGTACAGCCGGCTGGGAGCCGAGACTTTTGCAGAATATGTGGGGGATTTTCTTGCGAAACTGATCCTGAATATTCTCGCATTTTTGTGTACATTTATCCTTGTTACGATTGTTGTCCGGGCCGTCATATTTGCCCTGGACATTGTTTCCAATCTCCCGGTCCTTGGCATCTTAAACCGGATCGCGGGCGGAATCATCGGCCTTGGCGGCGCTCTGATCATCGTGTGGACGGCATTTATCGTGATCACGCTTCTTTATGTGACAAGCTTTGGCAAAGAAATGTACGAGATGATCAATACAGATCTGTTTTTGAAAACGTTGTACCAATATAATCCGATCATGGAAATTGCAACCATGTTCCGATAGATACTTATAAATGAAAGACCAAAAGAGGAGGAAAAGGATATGCCACTTTTAAATGAAAATTATCAGAACCTGGAAGAAAGTTATCTGTTTGCAGAGATTGCAAGAAGAGTGAGTAAATATGAGGAGGCGCATCCAGATCAGAAGATCATCCGTCTGGGAATCGGCGATGTCACCAAGCCGCTGACAAAAAAAGCAATTGCCGCGCTTCATGAAGCCGTAGACATGCAGGCAGTTTCAGAGACGTTTAAAGGATATGGCCCGGAAAAAGGATATGAATTCCTTAGAAATGCCATCTCTGCATATTATAAGAAAAATGGAGCAGATGTGGATCCAGATACGATCTTTATCTCTGACGGGGCAAAGAGTGATACCGGAAATATCACAGATCTTTTTGCAAAGGATAATGTGGTGCTGGTGCCGGATCCGGTGTATCCGGTGTATGTGGACACCAATATCATGGATGGCCGGAAGATCGTGTATATGAATGGAACGGCGGAAAATAATTTCCTGCCGATGCCGGAACCTTCCATTAAGGCTGATCTGATTTACCTGTGTTCTCCCAATAATCCTACAGGTGCATGTTATAATAAGGAACAGCTGAAGTGCTGGGTAGAGTATGCCAGGGCAAACCAGGCAGTGATCCTGTTTGATGCGGCATATGAGGCCTTTGTTTCTCAGCCGGAGCTTCCGCGCAGCATTTATGAGATCGAAGGTGCGAAGGAATGCGCCATAGAGTTCTGTTCCCTTTCCAAGACCGCAGGATTTACCGGAACTCGCTGCTCTTATACCGTGATTCCAAAGGAACTGGTATTTACCGCTTCCAATGGAAAGGAGATGTCCCTCCATGCCATGTGGAACCGGAGACATTCCACCAAGTTTAACGGAACGCCATATATTGTTCAGTATGCGGCGGCAGCGGTATTTACGGAGGAAGGCATGGCAGAATGCAGGGAGAATATTGATTATTACAGAGAAAATGCAAAAATCATTTCTGACGTGCTGGATAAAAAGAAGATTCCCTATACCGGAGGGATCAATTCCCCATATATCTGGTTCCAGTGCCCGAAGGGAATGGAGTCCTGGGAGTTCTTTGATTATCTGCTAGAAAATGCCCAGGTAGTCGGGACGCCGGGCGCCGGATTTGGAGAAAACGGGAAAAATTATTTCCGCCTGACAGCATTTGGACAGCACGAAAGTACAAAAGAAGCCATGAAACGGTTTGAGGAACTGTTTTAAAGTAGAAGAAATCTTGAAATATGCATGAGAAGAGGAGCGAAAGGCTCCTCTTTTTTGTATGCATCAAAGAAGTGATTTTACATAAATTTAAAAAAAAAATAAAGAATATGAGATAGATGCGACTCTTTGGACGGAGTTATAGTAATTACTGGTTTTTGTAACTGCAAACAAAGGAAAAAGGAGAATGTGTATGTTTAAAATGCTCAATCCACGGCGCTTTTATCATGCTGTGGGAAGACGAAAATTTCTGGAGTTCATTTTACTGGCGGTATTCATTCTTTTCTTTTATGGCCCGCTTTTGAATATGTTGATGCTGGCCTTTGCAAATGAATATACTGTCCCGAATGTTCTGCCGGAAGAATGGGGATTTAAATGGTGGGGGTATGTGTTTGGACAGGACAGCCTGGTATCTTCTATGATCCAGTCCTTTGTCGTAGCGATCGCAACCACGCTGATCTCCATGGTGTTCTGTATTCCGGCTGCATACTCGATCGCAAGATTTAAGTATCGCGGGAGAAAGATCTTTATGCTTTCTTTTCTGCTTACCAATGCATTCCCAAAGCTGGGAATTTATACCTCCATTGCCGTTTTGTTCTACAAATACGGCCTGATGGGAACCTATCCGGGAGTCATCATCATTCATATGATCAATTCGATGATGTTTATGGTATGGCTTCCATCCAATGCTTTCCGGAATGTACACCGGCAGCAGGAAGAGGCGGCCAGAGATGTCGGGGCAGGTCCGGTCCGTACCTTTTTCAAGGTCACGCTTCCGATGGCTATGCCGGGGATCGCTGTCGCGACCCTTTATACATTCCTGGGTTCCATGGAAGAAGCACAGGGAACCATGCTGGTCGGACTTGCAAATATTCAGACGATGCCGGTTGCAATGTACGGAATTGTTCTTGACAGCTCGGCCGTGCAGATCGGCGCTGTATTTGCTCTGCTTCTGATTATCCCGTCAGCGGTTATGATCTTCCTGATGAGAAAATTCATTGGTCCGGAAGCGATTGCCGGCGGATTTAAGATGAATTAACAGAAGAACTTACAGAAGGAGAAGATAGAAAAATGGATGAACGCAAAGTAAAACTTGAAATCAAGGACATGGCAAAGAAATATGACAATGGAGACGGCGTAGAACATATCAACCTGAAAGTATACGAAGGAGAGATCGTAACATTTCTCGGGCCGTCCGGCTGTGGAAAATCTACGATCCTTCGTGCGATCGGCGGATTTTCGGATATTACAAGCGGCGATATTCTGATTGACGGCAAGTCTATTGCAGGGCTGGCTCCGGAAAACCGGCCTACGGCTATGGTATTCCAGAGTTATAATCTCTGGCCCCATATGACGATTTATGAAAACCTGGCTTTTGGATTAAAACTGCGGAAAATTCCGAAAAAAACCATAGATGCAGATATTAAAAAGATGCTGGCCCTTGTATCTATGAGCGGCTGTGAGAAGAAATATCCCAGCCAGCTTTCCGGCGGACAGCAGCAGAGGATCGCGATCGCAAGATCTCTGCTTTTAAAGCCCTCTCTGCTTTTGCTGGATGAGCCCTTCTCTGCATTGGACGCCAAGATCCGCCAGCAGATGAGGGAAGAGCTTAAAAGGATCCAAAGTGAACTGGGGATTACGGTTATCTTTGTAACCCATGACCAGGAAGAAGCAATGGCAATTTCCCACAGGATTGTTGTTATGAATAAAGGAAAATTCGACCAGGTGGGTACGCCGGATGAAATCTATGACAGCCCGGAAACCCTTCACGTAGCGTCCTTCATCGGAGAGATGAATTTTATCAAACAAAAGGACTGTACACTGGCCGTCCGTCCGGAAGACCTGATCGTGACAGAAGAAGAAGGAGATATGTCCGGAACGGTCAGCACCGTTATGCTGATGGGACATTATATCCTGGTGACAGCAAAAGTCGGAGACAATGTGGTTAAGTGCTACGTGAACAGAGAGATTGGAGACACACTGGAAGAAGGGAAGGACATCCATCTTAAGATCGGAAAACACACGGAATTCCCTTTGAGTGCATAGAAAAAGAAACGTAAGAAAAGGAAGGATGAAGAAAAATGAAAAGCAGAAAAGTAAGAACATTGACGGCAATATTGATGGCAGGAGCTCTGGCGGCAGGTTTAGCCGGGTGCGGCGGTTCTTCGGGATCTGACGGAGAAGGCGGCGGAGACGATAAGACGGTTACGATCTGGGCGACAGGATCCGATAATGTCCGTCAGATTTATGAGACTTTGGTAGATGATTTTAATAAAAATTCCGACTATGCAGGAGAGTACACAGCAGAACTTCAGTTTATGCTGAGCGGAACAGGAGCGCAGACCCTGCCGGATATGCTGGCGTCCGCATATAAAGCAAAACAGGAAAATACAGACTATGATCTGGTTGATCTAAGCGGTGACGATCTTTCCAAAGTCGTATCACAGATCGGAGAAGAGTCCTTAGTAAAACTGGATGATTCCAAGATCCCAAATGCGGAAAGAGTTTCTGCAGAAAGTACAGTTGCAACAGATTATGTGCAGCCATACAGAGGAACCACGGTAGTACTTGCCTATGATTCTGAGAAAGTTGCCAATCCTCCAAAAACCATGGACGAACTGACACAGTGGATCAAAGATAATCCGGGACGGTTTGCCTATAATGCACCGGGAACCGGAGGCGCAGGGGATTCCTTTGCACGTACTTCTGTCTATAACTATCTGCCGGAAGAGGCGATCACTTCCGACGACCCGAAGTGGGAAGAAGACTGGGATGAAGGATTTGACTATCTCAAAGACATCCATGAATCCATGTATAAGTCCGGCGGTTCCATCGTATATCCCAATAAGAACCAGGGTACGCTGGATCTTTTGAACCAGGGAGAAATCGATATGTGTCCGAACTGGGCAGATATGGTCCTGTCACAGCGTGCGGAAGGCACTTTAAAAGATACGATCAAGATCACGCAGATCGACCCGGCATTTACAGGATCCCTCCAGTCTCTGGCAATCCCGACATTTGGATCTAATGAAGACGGCGCATATGCATTTATTGATTACATGCTGACAGACCAGGCGCAGGAAATCATGGTACAGCAGATGGCCGCGATTCCGCTGGTAGATACGGCAAACATTGATATGACAGGATTTGAGGATATCCAGAACCTGGATGTCAATAACTTCCGTATTATGTCGATCGGTGACCTGAGCACAGACTTTAATCAGCGCTGGGACAGTGAGATCGGTACATTGAACTAATCAGATAAAGAAGGGAAAGACAGATGAGTAAAAATCTGAAGGAAAAACTGGCGGCGTATGGCATGGTCCTGCCGGCGTTCCTGGTAGTGATGCTGACTGTTGCTTACCCCATCGTGTCAGCTGTTATCCAGAGTTTCCAGGATGGTAAGACCGGCGGGTTTACGCTGGCAAATTATACATACTTTTTTACAGACGAAGCACAGAGAAGCAATCTGCTTTATACATTGTATATCGTAGTCGTAACTGTTGTGGTGGCGATCGTGGTGGCATATCTGCTGGCGCTGTATCTGCGGTTTGTAAAATCAAAGATATCCAGGATGATCGGTATGCTCTACCTTCTGCCAAGATTTGTGCCGGCAATGTGCGCAGTATATGCGATGATCACGATCATCCGGGATACAGGTCTGATCAACCGGATCGGCCAGCTGTTTGGAGTGAATATCAATCTGGGAATGATGTATCATGCAAGTGGAATCATCACCATGAATCTGTGGTTTAATATCCCCTTTGCCGCCATGATGATCGCGGCAGGACTGGGCGGGATCCCGGATTCGATCATTGAAGCAGCAGAGGATGTAGGCGCAGGGAAAATCAAGATTTTCCGTACGATGATCCTGCCCCTTTCCATTAAGGACGTAGTGGTGGCGGCGACCTTCGTATTTATGTCGAATGTCAGCTCCTTTACCACACCGTACCTGATGGGAGGAAATTCACCGAAGATGCTGGGTATCGCATTGTTCGACCAGTTTAACAGATACCTGGACTATAACCGTTCCGCAGCTCTTTCTGTGATCATGTTCCTGCTTTGTTCGGTATCGGCAGTGGTATACATCTACACAAATCTGAAAGAAAACGACTGGGAGAAATAAAAAGATGAAAGCACAAATGAACACGCAGATTACTGCACATTCCGGTGCGGACGGGACACCGGACAACAGCATGGAATTCGTGCGGTATGCACTGACAACCCAGGCGGACGCGCTGGAAGTAGACGTCCGCCAGACAGATAGCCATACTCTGGTCATCTGTCATGATGAGACGAAGGAAGGGGCTGTCCCGCTGGCGGATGTATTTGAAACCGTCAGAGGAAATGCAGCGATGCGGATCAATTGTGACTTGAAGGAATACGGCCTGGAAGAGGCCGTATTTCTGCTGTCACAAACCTGTGGCCTTCCGGAAGGAACTATCCTTTATTCCGGCAGTGTAAAACCATGCAGGCCATCAGAATCCTGTCCGTGGAAGTCTGTGGAAGTATACTGGAATGTAGAAGAATGTATTCCGGACATTTATGAATGTGAAGAAGGCAAAGAGAGAGAAAAGATCACAGAAGAAATGGCCGGAAAACTGGCGGCTGCCTACAGGGATTACGGGATTTCTGTTATGAATATCGATGCCAGGTATCTGAATCCCTGCCTGCTGGATACGGTTAAAAAGGCAGGCATCGGCATATCGGCATGGACAGTGAATGATCCGGCGCATATCCGCCGGCTTTTGGATCTGGAGGTATCAAATATTACGACCAGGCGCCCCGCGTGTGCGCTGGAGATCAGAAAGGAAAAATGGCAGAAAAAAGGAGAAAAGAATGAATAAAAAATATGATGTGATGGTCATTGGCCCGGTCTCCCTTGACCAGAATATAGATTATCAGGGCAACGAAAGAAAAGAAGTAGGCGGGGCGGTCGTGGCGTCTGGTTTTGCGGCGGCAGGAAGCGGAGTGAGAACCGCGGTCTTCTGTAAATTTAACCCGGCAGACGTGGATCTAAAAGAACGGTTCCGGGGGATCCATGCGGATCTGTACTGGGCGCCGTCTGAATATACATGCGCCATCCGGAATCAATACTTTACGGCGGATAAGGAACGGCGTCAATGCACTTCGCTGGGAGTCTGCGACCCCTTCCGCTTTGAAGAATTTCCGAAGATCGATCCGGACGTCTATCATTTCGCAGGACTGGTTTACGGGGATTTTGACGGGCATCTGTTGGAACAGGCTGCCGCCAGGGGGAAAGTAGCCCTGGATGTGCAGTGTATGCTCAGGCACGTAGAAGAGGATGGGACCATGGGCTTTCATGACTGGGAGGATAAACGGCAGTATCTCCCGATGATCCAGTATCTGAAAACAGACGCCACAGAGGCAGAGATCCTTACCGGCCTGACAGACCGGGCGGATGCTGCAAAACTACTGCATCAGTGGGGAGCCAAAGAGGTTGTGATCACCCATAATACAGAGGTGCTGGCATATGACGGAAAAGAGATCTATACCTGCCCGATCAAAGCAAGGAATCTTTCAGGCAGGACCGGACGCGGAGACACCACTTTTGCCGGTTATATCGCCGCCAGACAGACGGAAGACATTCAGAAGGCGCTTTTATACTGTACGGCGCTGGTCTCTTTAAAAATGGAGACGCCGGGCCCCTTCCAGGGGACAAAGCAGGATGTTCTGGAGTATATCCAGACTTTCTATCAATAAAAAAAGAGGAACATCAGATTGAAAAAAGGAAAATATTTGCAAAGAACGGTGATGATGATTGCCGGGATCGGATTTATCAGCATTGCGGTCGGCCTGTACCGGCTGAGCGGATTTGGCGTGGATGCATTTACCTGTATGAACCTGGGGATCAGCGGATTCCTGGGCATGCAGTTTGGCACCTGGCAGCTGATCATGAATGCCGTGATCCTGGCGGTAGTATTTTTTACGGCAAGGGAGTGCATTGGTGCAGGCACTCTTGTAAATATGGTATGTGTCGGTTATGGGGCGGACTTCCTGTGCTGGGCGGCAGAGGAGGCCGCCAGGATCGATATGACGCTGCCCCTTCGGATCGGCGCATTGATCCTGGGCTGCATGTTCGCCAGCCTGGGAGTGGCTTTTTACATCGTGGCGGAAATGGGAGTGGCGCCCTATGACAGCGTGGCGCTGATCCTGGAAAAGCTGTCTGGCGGCAGGATCCCCTTTCAATATGCAAGAGTAGGAAGCGACGTCACGGTTGTGATCATAGGCGTTGTATTCTGCCTGATCGCAGGAAATGATCTCTGGATGATCATTGGGATCGGCACAATCTGCAATGCCTGCCTGAATGGACCGCTGATCCAGTTCTTCCGGGTGCATGTCAGCGAGCCCCTGCTGAAAAACAACGGAACTTAAGGCATAATGTATCCTTCCTCCGGATGATGAAAGGGATTGGGTACATTGATCGTAAGAAGCCGGGCCGTTTTATTGGTGTGGTTCATCCAGTTATGCTTTTCGTTAGAATGGATCTGTATGCTGTCACCGGGATACAGGGTGTATAAAGTGGTATTCAGCTGCAGTGTAACGACGCCTTCCAGGATATAAATAAATTCCTCGCCGGTATGGCTGTACATTTCCAGGTTTTCGGTATCTGCATTTGCAAAAGGCAGCAGAGTAAAGATCCGGGGAAGAAAGTCAAAGGCGTTGATGTCACGGCTCAGGATACTCTGGATGATCTGCGGACTGACGGGCGTGGCCGGCAGGGAAAAACTGTGGATCACCGGGTCTGCGTCCGGGGCAGAAGGCTTGTCATCAAAAAAACTGCTAAGACTGACGCCCAGGACATCAGCGATGTTTTCCAGCGTGTCGATGGCGATGGAAGATAAGCCGCGTTCCATTTGCGACAGAAATCCGGTAGACAGATTTGTCATTTCACTTAATTGTTTTAAAGTAAGGTTTTGCGCAGTGCGCAAAGCCTTAATTTTTTCTCCGATTGTAATATTCTGATTCATGAGATAGATTCCCCCGCTTTTTTATTAACAGTATATTGATTTTTTTTAATCGAGTCAACTAAAAAAGAACAAACATAATTCATAAATATGAATGATAAAATCAGAAAATTTCCATAAAACAAAAATTTAACAGG
>OGRN01000582.1_pt1 | contig 34695 bp, 27 predicted proteins | sample 1553401 | NCBI WGS metagenome assembly OGRN01 (sample SAMEA2580096, study PRJEB22360) | human gut metagenome | biome: human gut; feature: human-associated habitat; material: faeces | place: Denmark | collected 2008/2010 | reverse complement strand
CGCCGGAGACAGTTTTTAAGATTTCTCTCAAAGTTCTGTCTCCGGCGGCTTATCATCAACCGTAATTAATCATTAAAATTCAGCGATCACTGTCTCGCCCTGTACTGCGTCCATACCTGTGTGCAGCTTCATATCCGGATAATCATCTCCGTTTGTAACAACGAGAATACATGTTTTCTCATATCCGTGTTCTTTGATCTTCTCTGGATCAAATGAAAGCAGCTTGTCTCCTGCGCTTACCTTGTCTCCTTCTTTAACGAAGTACTCGAATCCGTCACCTTCCATGTTCACTGTATCGATTCCTTCGTGGATCAAAATCTCTACTCCGTTCGCAAGTGTAAGTCCAACTGCATGTCTGGAACCTTCCATCAGCACAGATACTGTTGCATCACATGGTGCCACGATCACATTCTCTTCCGGCTCGATTGCAAGTCCATCACCTAATGCTTTAGATGAGAACACCTCGTCTTTTACTTCCTCGATTGGTACTACTTTTCCTGACAGATAAGCCTTTACAACGAATGGCTTATTCTCTTCTGCAGGAGCCTGTTTTTTCTTGAAAAATGAAAACATACCTACTTCTCGCCTCTTTCTTTTAAACATTGTCCATTGGTTTCAATTACGTTCTTATACCAGTCAAATGATTTCTTCTTTGTACGTCTCAGCGTGCCTTTTCCATTATCATCTTTGTCAACATAGATAAAGCCATAACGCTTTTTCATTTCACCGGTTGAAGCACTAACTAAATCAATGCATCCCCATGAAGTATAACCCATAATTTCCACACCGTCAATCTCTACGGCATCCATCATAGCCAAAATGTGTGCTTTCAAATATTCTATACGGTAATCATCTTCCACATAGCCATTCTCGTCCGGCTGGTCTGCCGCGCCGAGTCCATTTTCTACAATAAAGAGTGGTTTCTGATATCTGTCATATAAAGTGTTCATTGTAATACGCAGTCCCAACGGATCAATCTGCCATCCCCACTCGCTTGCTTTCAGGTATGGATTTTTGACTGTTGCGAATACATTTCCATCTGTTGTATCAACGCTCGCATCCGCACTTGCGCATCTGGAAGAGTAGTAAGAAAATGAAACAAAATCAACTGTATTTTCTTTCAAGAGCTTTTCGTCTTCTTCTGTAATATCAAGCTGGATTCCTTCTCTTTCGAAAAATTTCTTTGCATAAGCCGGATACTCACCTCTTGCCTGTACATCGATGAAGAAGTAGTTTTCGCGATCTTTTCCCATCGCTTTCCATACATCTTCCGGCGCACAGGAGTATGGATAAGTCTGACCAGCTGCCAGCATACATCCGACCTTATTCTCCGGATCGATCTCATGAGCGATTCTTGTTGCTTCTGCAGACGCTACCAGCTCATGATGTGCCGCAAGATATTTCGCCTGTGTCTCATTTTCTCCTTCTTTAAAGACAAGTCCTGCCCCCATAAATGGAAGGTGAAGGATCATGTTGATCTCATTAAATGTCAGCCAGTATTTTACAAGACCTTTATAGCGTGTAAAAAGTACGGTTACGAGTTTCTTATAGAACTCGATCAGTTTTCGGTTCTTCCAGCCTCCGTACTCTTTCGTCAGATGAATCGGGGAATCAAAGTGTGTGATCGTAACAAGCGGCTCAATTCCGTATTTGTGGCATTCTTTAAATACATTTTCATAGAATTGAAGTCCTGCTTCGTTTGGTTCTGCGTCATCACCGTTTGGAAAGATTCTTGACCAGGCAATCGACAGACGGAAGGTCTTGAATCCCATTTCACCAAGAAGTGCGATATCTTCTTTGTAATGATGATAGAAGTCGATTCCTTCCATTGCCGGATAGATATGTTCTGTATCCGGCTCTAGTGTCTCTCCATGTCCAAGCATTACCTTGAAGCGATCTTTTCCTGCCGGACATATATCGACATTTGCCAGTCCTCTTCCATCCACATTATATGCACCTTCGCACTGGTTCGCTGCTGTTGCGCCGCCCCACAAAAAATTTTCCGGTAAACTCATCTTACTGCCTCCTGCTGAATTTTTCTGATTTTCAAATTTATTTTCCCATGTAAAGATGCACCATTCCTTCAACACCAAACGGTTCAATTGGAAGATAATGGCTAATTGCATCTCTCATCTGTGTACCAAGTGTATTCGTCACTTCGACTGCCAGCTGATTCTCTCCTTCTCTGAGAAGTCCTGTCAGATGGAATCGATATGGCTTGCAGATACGAACTCCTTCGGAATGTCCATTTACAAACACTTCTGCTGTCTCATAAGTATTTCCAAGCTCAAGCTGAATACTTCTTTCTGTATCTATCTTTTCCAGCTGCATTGTTCCTTCATAACGCACGGTTCCGGATTTATTTTCAAATCCTGTAATGCTGCTGATCAGATCCAGCTTTTCTGTCGGAACTGTTTCTATGAATTCTGGATAGGAGCAACTGTCTGCAAATGTTACTTTCCATTTTTTCGGAAGCAGATCTGTTCTGTCTTCCATTCTATCATCTGTACCAAATGATTTCTTGCCACTTCCTCTATCAAATCCTTCAGTGAAAGTGGCCTCCAACTCTTCCGCGATCACCTTCACTTGATTTTCTTCTCCCTGAAGAAATACCACTGATTCATATGGCTGCAGAATGAGCTGTGATTTCTGTGATACTTCTGTCAAAGTATTGGCAAATGCATCGTAACGGTAGACTGCATTTCCGTCTGAAATTGTCATTTCTGTGTCGATTGTATTTCCAATATTTTCATTAAATAACATAAGACAATACACATTATTTTTCATATATTCTCCGACTACAAGCTCCGGATACACATTAGTAAATTTTACTGCCTGATATTGTCCCAATTCTTTCTGCATATCAAAGTTATAAATCTCTTTTTCAAGATAGATCACACGAACTCCCGACTGCTCTAATCTTCCAAGAAGTTCTTTGCCCTGCTGTGGCAGGAAGGTGCTGTAAGGAACAAGCATTACCTCGAAGTTCTGTCCATTGATGACATATTGTTGTTCTTTTACCTCTGCTCCTGCAAGATAATCCAGCGAAATGATATCAAAGCTGATCTGATGTTCCGTCAGTGCTCTTGCCGGTTTTTCGATTGGCATATACTCTCCGCCCCATTCCTGCTCAGCCGGATAGAGTACTCCGACCTTCGCCGGGTGTGTTCCGTCTCTGAACAATTCCATCAGACGATTCACATAATTACTGAATGTTGAGAAATACCGAAACTGCGGATTCATTCCATGCGCATAGAAATGCGGCGGACAGTCGAAATCCGGGAATTTCTTCGGGTCAAACGCATGTGGAACGATATGATTGATTCCACGGACGATCAGATGATCTGCAATCCACTTCATCATCTTCAGTCCTTCGTTCCATCCGTAAGCTCCGAAGGCTTCACACATGGAATTACCGTTCTTGAGCGGGTCTAAATGTGCTGCGGATGAAGCCAGTTTTGCGAGTGCATAGTGATAAAATTCTCCATTACTTCCACCTGTATTGAATGCGTCATGATGATAATTCATCCCTGGAACAATCTGACCTCCGATCACATCGATCCCTGCGTAGTCCATCGTCTCCTGGCCGCGGAAATAATGTCCCGTTCCGTAACCGAGTCTTGCATGTGCACCGTTGTCTTCAATTGTATGTCCAAGATACATCACACCATGTGCATGACACCAGTCTGAAAGAACATTTGTAAAATTATCACGATACAGCTTTGTGATCAAGTCCATGTACTGGTAACGGATTTCTGCTTCGGCTCCATTTGCATTTACCCATAAGAGCGGCAGATATTTTGCATCAAATCCCAGTTCTTTTTCAAGTCCTTCTCTCCATGGAAGAACCATGTCAGATCCAATTCGTGCTTCCGTTCCTTTTTCATTTCCAAATCTCGGTTCGTCTGAGAAGAAACCTTCGATCAACGTTCCGAAATCATTTTTATAATGTGCATAGTGCGGTTCATAAACCTCGTCAATGAGAACTTGTGTTGCTTCTTTTATGAGCGGGTTGAGGTAATCTTTTGTCGCCTCTTCACCACCTTTTCTAGTCAGATACAGAATAAAAATACTCCACGCACCATCTTTAACATCCAGTGTCAGAAGGCGTTTTTCCATATCCATACATTCTGTGATATCTGTCAAAGTCTCTGCATTGATCGGATCTCCCGGCTCAGTATAGCGGCTGATTCGTTTTGCCATGTAGACTTTCAGGATCTCCTGTTCCGGATCCGGTTTGTCCCACGGTCTTCCTTTCAAAAGTTTCAGATCGATACGCATCCGACGCATCGGTCCCTGCACATCATAACGGCGCATAGCAAGATATTTTTTCAAATACTGTGGATAGCATTCTTTCACTTTACCATTCGCATATCCTGTTGGGAAATGGGAGTCGTCGAGGATCCAGACTTTCATCTCGTTTTCTTTTGCTTTCGCAAGAATTAGATCCAGATCGCTCCACCACTGATCTCCAACGAAGTCCGGATGCGGGCGTGCCTCTATGCACACCCCTTTCATCCCACTCTCTGCTATCTTGTCCATATATTCACTCAATATCGCATGTTCTTCTCCATGCTGCCAAAAAAATGGATATAATCCGTTCTTCATTTTCTGTCTCCCTTGTATCATTACTAGCTTTTAGTTTTTCTTCTCTTCTTTTCCCTGTACAATGTATGCCAGTACCGCTGACACTATAAATGCGAGTGCTGCACACGCGATAAATCCATAGAAACTGATGTCCAGTCCTGCCGGATTGATCATTCCAGGAATACGGAAGAGTCCGTCTCCTGCAAGTGCATATAATTTAGCTCCGAGCCCTCCGAGAATTGCACCGGAGATTCCTCCACCTACCCATGCGCAGGCAAATAATTTCATATTCGGAACAGCAATGGAATAGATGGCCGGCTCTGTAACTCCGCAAAGCGCAGATGCAAAACTACCTAATCCCGCACTACGTTTATCTGGATCTTTTGTTCTAAGTGAATATCCGAGTGCTACTCCGGCAAGTGCCCATACTGTCAATCCGAGAATTGCGTTGATCGGATCGCTTCCAAGTGTAAACAGGTTGTTCATCAGTACTGGAATAAATGCTGCGTGCAAACCAAGGAGAACAACCAACTGCCAGAATGCTCCAAAGAGCAGACCTCCAAGGATTGGGCTAAAGTTAAAGATGCCACAAACTATTGTAGAAAGTCCATTAGAAACATACTGCATAACCGGTCCGATCACCAGATAGGAAAGCGGTACTGTTATTGCAAGTACAATCGTAGGAACAATCATTAACTGAATCATCTGCGGAATCACTTTTTTTGCCAGCTTTTCTACCTTGCTTGCAAAGAAAGATGCCAGAATGATCGGGAATAATGTGTTCGCATAAGTTGTTGTAGATACCGGAATGTGAAGGAATGTAATTCCACCTTCCGCTGCAATAGCCGCTACCAGATCCGGATATACGAGTGCTGCACCGATTGCAGCTGTCGTATATGGATTACAGTCGAATATCTTTCCGCATGAAAATCCTACGATGATCGGCATAAAGTACATAATCGCATCTGACGCTGCATAAAGTACAAGGTATGTTCCGTCTGTCTTTGCAAGTACACCTGCTGTTGTAAGAATCACAAGGATTCCTTTCAAGATTCCTCCTGCGATCATTGGCCCGATCATTGGCATGATACATCCTGAGATCACCTTAAAAAAACGATTCCAAAGACTGTCTTTTTTCATCACCTGGTAATCTTCTTTATTTACCGCCTTACTGTTCTCTGTGATTCCAGCTTCTGTCTTTACAAACTTAACTACTTCACTTACATGAGTGCCAATGATCACCTGATACTGGCCACCCTGATTCATAACGCCTTTAACACCCTTAATCTTGCTGACCTCATCCTTATTTGGAATTGTATCATCCTTCAAAACAAAACGTAAACGTGTCATACAATTCGTAACATTAACAATATTTCTTTACCTCCAACAGCAGCTACTACTTCCTTTGCCAGCTGTCCATAATCTTCTTTTGCCATGATGTACGTTCCTCCCATTCATCACTCACATTTAATCTAATAGTTTCCCGAAATGCATTTCTCTATGCTCTCTATTATATCTATCTGTGTAGCAGAAAAAAATATCAGTTTCCTCACTTTTTATTGACCATTTCCACACAGTCTGATACACTTCATGCAAAGGAGGTGTCCATCTTATGAATCTGAAAGCGTTACATCATTATCTTACCACGTTATCCCCTAGTGAGGAAAAATATCGCAATGGATATATTTACGACGGCTGGAAAGATATGCCGAAGAAACAACATAATGGAGTGGAATATTCTGTATTGGACTTGGATGTTGCATATTTCTCCCTTGATAACAAACCACCCTCTCACGCTCCCGGGCTTAATGCAGAACTCTCTGAGATATCAATTAAGAGAAACTCCCGTTTCAGCGCAGTTCCGGAGCATATCCATACTCACATTGAAATCAACTATGTCTATTCCGGTAGCTGTCCTCAGGTCATTGACGGACATCCGATTACTCTGCAAAAGAACCAGGTTCTCCTGATTGACACAAACTGCCCACACTCAATTGCTCCGCTTGGAGAGAATGATATCATGATCAGTATTATCCCCAAGACAGACTTCCTGCGTGAGCATATGTTTAATCAGTTTTCTAATGATAGTATACTCTCCCGATTTTTTATCAATGCGATCAACGAAAAGACTGACCATGACCACTACCTGCTTTTCCACTCAGAAAATGACCGTAGAATTCCAATGTTCTTTAATGAACTGTTCTGTGAGTGCTTTGATCCATCCATTAATTCTACGGATATCATCATGCATCTTTTCTACACGATCATGGCGGAATTGATCAATGTCTACGAAGACGATTTGACAAAGGAAGATTCCTACTCACACAACAGTGTTGTGATTCCTATGCTGCGTTATATTGAACGGAATTTCAGAACATGTACGCAGGAATCCGTCGCTGACTTTTTCCATATCAGTCCAAACTATGTCACGCGTCTTCTCAAGAAATATACTGGTATGACTTATATTCAGTTGATCCAGGCGCAGAAACTACAGACCGCTGCCAACCTGCTGAAGCAGACAAATCTTCCGATAACTGAAATTGCCCAGCGAGCCGGATATGAAAATGTCACCTTCTTCTATAAGAAGTTCCAGGAGAAGTATCACTGCCAGCCGGGGGAATATAGGGGATAGGTAAAAAACTTACACCCTTTATTTTACCTCTTCCTAAGTGCAAAAAGTGTCTATATCAGAACCTTTTATCGTTTCTTGATATAGACACTTTTTTTAACAGTCATTCTATTAACTAATTGATATTTTCGCCGTTTGTTGAAATAACTTCTTTATACCACTCGAAAGAATCTTTCTTTCTTCTAGACAAGTCTCCTGTTCCATCATTATGTTTATCCACATAAATGAATCCATATCGCTTATCCATCTCACCGCTTCCTGCACTGACAAGGTCGATGCATCCCCATGGTGTATAACCCATCAGATCTACACCATCTTCCTCTACTGCCTTTTTCATTTCTGAAATGTGGTGCTGCAGATATTCCACACGGTATGGATCGTGAATGCTTCCATCCGCTTCTAACGTATCATATGCTCCAAATCCATTTTCTACAATAAACAGTGGTACTTTGTAGCGATCTGTAAACCAATTCAATGAATAGCGCAGTCCGATCGGATCAATCTGCCATCCCCATTCACTTGTCTTTACGTACTGATTCTTTATGCGATCCTTTTCTCCGCGGTAGTCATATTCCGGATTATCTGGTTCTGCTTTTGTACAGAAAGACATATAATAACTGAAACCGATATAATCGACACAGCCTTGTTTCAATACTGAAAGATCTTCTTCTGTTACGTCGATCTTAAGGTCTTTTCTTTCCCAGTATTTCAAAATATTTACAGGATATTCTCCTTTTACATGCACATCTGCATAATAATATCTTTTCTGCATGGCTTTTTCGGCCTGCAGTATATCTTCCGGACGGCAGGTAGCCGGATAGATCGGGCACATTGCGATCATGCAGCCAATCTGAAATTCCGGATTGATCTTATGTCCTGCTTTTATCGCTTCGGCACTGGCAACCAGTTCGTAGTGAGATGCCTGATACATCAATTCTTCTACATTTTCTTCTGGTTTAACTACAATCCCGGAATTAGCGTAAAGCATGAATCCGTCACCGATATCTGCCTGATTATTAATCTCATTAAATGTCATCCAGTATTTTACTTTGTCTTTGTATCGCTCAAAGCATGTTACTGCAAATTTCACGAAGAAATCAATCAGTTTTCTGCTTCTCCATCCACCGTACTCTTGTACAAGATGCAGAGGCATCTCAAAATGACTCAGTGTGATCACTGGTTCGATCCCATATTTCAGACATTCATCAAACATGTCATCATAGAATTTTAATCCGGCTTCATTCGGCTGTTCTTCATCACCATTTGGGAAGATACGTGTCCATGCAATACTTGTACGGAAACACTTGAATCCCATTTCCGCAAATAAGCGGATATCTTCTTTATAGTAATCATAAAAATCGATTGCTTCATGATTCGGATAATTCTCGCCTTTTAGTATTTCACCTGTTATTCTTCTTCTTGTATTTACATCTCCGCTGGTTACAACGTCCATAATGCTCAAGCCTTTTCCATCTCGATCATAGGCACCCTCCAGCTGATGAGCAGCAACTGCGCCGCCCCAGAGAAAATCTTTTCGAAATCCCATTGTTATTTCCTTCCTGTTGTCTTAATTGCTTTGTATAATAGCGTTGGGGGCTTTTGCCCCCAACTTTTCTGTTTCTATATTCAATTACATCTTGATGATTATTTCTCATCAATTCTCTTATACAGTGCAATGAATTCATCTGCAAGAATGCGGAATCCTTCTGCACTCATAAGCTGATCTTCTGCATGCATCAGAAGCATGTATCCATTGGAAATTTCACCATTTGCATCCATTGTCAAAAGATCTGCATGAGCGTTATGTCCAAGTGAAAAGGCTTCATCACCTTGTTTAATCAGTTCTGCTGCCTCATCATATTTTCCTTCTTTCGCACACTGGATTGCATTGATAAAATGTGTTCTTGCTGTACCTACATATGTGATGATCTGAAAACATGCCGTTTCAAATTTTTCGTCCATTTTTGTCTCCTATCCTGCTATTATTTTTATTCTGATTTTACCAGTCTTCATCCTCATCTTCTACCGGCTGATTCTTCTCCTGAACCAAATTCATCTTGTCAATCTTCTTAATGAATGGCAGATAAACAAAGAATGAAACACAAAGGATCACTAACTGAAGTAAAGCACTTTTCCATCCTGCTAAAAGGAATCCTGAGATAATCGGTGGACAAGTCCATGGAATCTGTGTTGCTCCATATAATGGGCAGATTCCTGTATACAGTGCAAAATACTGGATTAAACATGCGATCACAGGCATTCCAATAAACGGAATTGCAAGCATTGGATTCATAACGACTGGAGCACCAAACAGGATTGGCTCATTGATTCCAAATATTGCCGGAATAATTCCCAATTTACCAAGTGCTTTCAACTGTTTTGATTTTGCAAAGAAGAACATATACATTACAAGTCCGATTGTGATACCTGCACCTGTTATATTGATAAACTGATCATAAAACTGCTGTGTTACAATATGGCCTCCGTTTGCTATTGTAAGTTCTACACCACTGTCAATAATAGCCTGGTTTGCAAGGCTGTTTGCCTGTAAAAGTCCTGTCATGATTCCACCAACTACTGTTGAACCATGAACTCCGAAGAACCACAGGAATGGTCCTGTAAAGCACATCAGAACTGCTCCACCAAGGGAGTCTGTCATTTTCTGAAGTGGTGTCTGAACAACTTTGTAAATAATTTCCATACCTGTTGTGTTGAATCCAATAGAACAGATACCGTGAATTACTGCAGTCCCTGTCAGGATTACGAATGCCGGGATTAATGCTGAGAATGCATTTGTTACACCTTCCGGAACTCCGGCCGGCATCTTAATACGTATATTTTTCTTCAAGAACCAGCAGTAAACAAGTGGTACGATCAATCCAACAATAATTGCTCCGATCATTCCCTGTCCTGCTGTCCATGTCTTATTAATGATTCCAGTAACAACTTCTCCACTTTCTGTTGTTATGGATGAAGGCATCAGGATCAAGAATGATGCTAATGAAATAATTGCACAGTTGAGTGGTTCCTGATTTTCCAGTTTCGCATAGCTATAGCTGATACCGATAACTGCGATCATCGCACTGATGGAGAATGTTGCACCACATGCCTGATCTAATACTGCTTTGATTCCTGTAGACTCTAATACATCGACAACTGCCTTTACAGGAAAGTTTGACAAGATCAGGAAGATTGATCCGATGATCAGAGGAGACATGGAAGTCACCATACCATTTTTAATTGACTGTATTCCCTTTGTGTTAATAAACTTAAGGATTATAGGGATTACTTTTTCGTTAAATTTCTCTTTCATTTGCTACTACCCTTTGCTCTGTTTTTTTGCTTTAAATTGTGTATCTTTGTTTTCTCTTATTTATTTTTCGCAAGCTTATATGCAAATTTCAAAACATTCATTCCATTGCACATTCCATAGTCCTGCATTGGGATCACATCTACCGGAACCCCTTTTGGCTCACAGATTTCTTTTGCTCTGCCAAGCTGATATCCTACCTGTGGTCCGAGCAGTGCTACATCCACACCTTCAATCATGCGTTCCATATCTGTAAATGGATATGCTGCGATGTCAGCATCTTTTCCTTTTTCCTTTGCTGCCTCTTCCATCTTCTTTACGAGAAGACTGGTTGACATTCCTGCTGCACAAAATAATCGAATTACCATGATTGTTTCCTCCCTTATTTCTTTCTCATTTGCTTTGATGGTGCTAGTATAACAAGCATTTTTCGTTTTGTCAGTACTTTTTCCTGTTTCTGGTTTCTGTTCCATATAGACGGAATTTGTTACATAAAAAAAACAGGGCATTCTACTTTATTGTGTAAAATGCACTGTTTTCCTTTTCCTTTTTTGTATATTATGATACTTTTTCGTGTATTCTGTTTTTTTTGTTACTTATCTGGTTACTATTCGTACCATTACATTCTACAACCTTAATGAAATAAGTCTTCCATATCATTTTGAAACAGATCATCTGTATCGTTATGGACGCCCTCCAATTCTCTTCCGATTAATTCCAAAATAAAAACGACTGCCATTTGGGATGTCAGATCATAATTTTCGTCTTTTTTATACTCTGAAACATAATAATTTATATTGCAGTCACTCATCTTCGCCAAAGAACAGTTTGCCTTATTTGTAATAGATATCAGGCTGCTCCCTCTTCTTTTCAACTTTTCTGCCAACATCAGTGTCTGTTCCGTCTCTCCTGATACAGACAATGCGATTGTAGCTGTTCTCTCACCTTTTCCACGAAATACTGGCGTGAACGGATCATCAATAGCAAATGAAAACCAGCCTACATTATTAAAATATCTTGCCCCATACTTTCCTATAATAGAAGAATTTCCCACACCTACAAATATAATTGACGATGCCTTTGTAAGCAACTTCACAGCTTCCTGGATATTCTCAGCAAATGCCTGTGTCTGCACCCGTTCAAAGAAATCTTTAACCGCAGTAAGATCCATATTGATTTTCTTCTGTTCCTTGCTGCTGACTTCCTGTTTTAATTTCAAACGGAATTCAGAATATCCCTCGCATCCTACCTTTTTACAAAAGCGAAGGATCGTCGTTGTTGAAACATGAACCTCCTCTGCCAGTTCACGTACTTTCATATATACTACTTTCTCTTCATTGCCGATAATGTAATTATATACATCCATCTCCAACTGATTAAACGACTTTATCATCTCATGCGTAAACATATGAATTCAGTTCCTTTCTATTTTTTCTCTCTATTCCATTCTTCTGATCATTCACTCAACAGCTGACTTGCTTCCTTCCAGCACTGCCGTCCTGCTGCCAGGATGGAACACGGCTGATCCAACGTGATCATTCCGCCCTCTGCTGTTGAGATAAATCCTCCTGCTTCCATCACGATCAGTGATGCTGCCGCATAATCCCACGGATACAGCATTAGTTCAAGATAGACTCCATTTGCGCCGGATGCCACACGGCAGATATCAAGCGCTGCAGAACCACCTGCACGAATTCCAAGGCTGTTCAGATACAGCTTCTTCGCATGGTCAAAGATTCTGTCTGTATCTTCTGTCTGATACCGTGCAGTTCCGAATGCAACCAGATTATCTGCAAGTCCTTTATCCGAACAGTGAATCTCTTTTCCGTTCAGCTTCGCCCCTTCGCCTTTCACAGCGGAATACATTTCTCTTGTGTAAGGGTTGTAAACACAGCCAAACAGCATTCTTCCAAACTTTGTCAGACCGACTGAGATACAACTGTGCTTGTAATCAAAGATAAAGTTCGTCGTTCCGTCAATCGGATCTATAATGAAACAATAGCCATCTCCAAGTTCCTGCTGCATCCCGTCTTCCTCTGCAAGAAATGTCGCTTCCGGTATGAGTTGACGCAAATTCTGGATCAGATAAAACTGAATCTCCTTGTCATGCTTTGTCACAAAGTTTGCAGTTCCTTCTTTATCAAAAACTGTCAGTTCCTCGTCCTGTGCCTGAAGCATCAGTTCCCCTGCCAGTGTCACTATCTTCATGATTTCATCGTATAACATGTTGGTTGTAGTCCTTTCCTGTTTATTCATCCAATCTTACAGATTCCATTTTTCTATACTGCTGATTCTGCTAATACTTCTTTGTCTTTCTATCTTATCATGATTTTCTACATTAATCTATATAGAACAAAGAATGTGCTCGGCACATTCTTGCGCCTGCGGCGGTCGCTTGCGACGCCTACCTTGTACGCCGCAGTGCGCATCCTAAGCGGAGCGTTTTTTATATGTTAGGAAAGAACTTTCCTAACATATAAAAAAACATCTGCAACCGGCCAATTCAGGCTGTGCAGATGCTTTTTCGTATTTTCATCCTCTATTTCATCGCGTCTTTAATTGCTGTCAGAAGCTCATCATAAGTCTCATATGCCGGAAGTTCCGGATGATCTGCTTTGATCTGCTCTGTGCTGCGGAACAAGAATCCTGCCTTACTTGCCTGGATCATGCCAAGGTCATTGTAGGAATCTCCGCTTGCGATCGTGTCGAATCCGATAGACTGCAGTGCTTTCACAGTACTCAGTTTAGACTGCTCTACGCGCATCTTGAATCCTGTAATCTCGCCGTCCTCAGCTACTTCCAGACTGTTGCAGAACAGTGTCGGCCAGCCCAGCTTCTCCATCAGCGGTGTGGCAAACTGTGTAAATGTATCACTGATCAGGATTACCTGACTGAATGTGCGGAGCTCATCTAAGAACTCTCTCGCTCCCGGAAGCGGATCGATCTTTGCGATTGTCTCCTGGATCTCTTTCAGTCCGAGACCATGCTCTCTCAGAATTCCAAGTCTCCAATTCATCAATTTATCATAGTCAGGTTCGTCTCTTGTTGTCTTCTTGAGTTCCGGAATTCCACTCGCCTCTGCGAATGCAATCCAAATCTCCGGTACAAGTACTCCCTCTACATCAAGACATGTTATATACATCGTAATATTCCTCCATCTGTTTCGTTCTCTAATCACTTTATTACTTTACTGTAATGTATTGATTTTAACATATATGCTACATATTTACTACTTATTTTTTTACGACAGTGAAAAAGGAGACCAGATATCTGATCCCCTTTCCCATCTTCTATTACTCCATAATAGGTTTCAATGCTTCTGCAAGCTTCTCTTTCTCAGCTTCTGCCTCTGCAAGATCTTTACCAAGTGTTGTGTAGTAGATCTTGATCTTCGGCTCTGTTCCGGATGGACGAACGATTACTGTCTCGTTGTTCTCCAGTTTGTAAACAAGTACGTTAGCCTTCGGAAGTCCTGTTTCTTCTGTCTTCTCGTAATCGATCACGCTGGCTACTTTGTATCCTGCGATCTCTTCCAGAGGATTCTTACGAAGATTTTCCATGATTCCTGACATCTTATCCATTCCGCTCAGTCCCGGGAATTCAAAGCTATCGATCTTGTTGAGATAACGTCCGTACTGTGCGTAGATCTCTTCCAGTCTCTGTTTCAGTGAGCTTCCGATGCTTCTGTAGTAAGCGGCCATCTCACAGATCAGCATAGATCCGATGATTGCATCTTTATCACGTACATAAGGTCCTGCAAGGTATCCGTAGCTCTCTTCAAATCCGAAGATAAAACGGTCAACTTCTCCTGCTGCCTCGAGGTTCGCAATCTGATCTCCAATCCATTTGAATCCTGTCAGTACGTTGCGAAGTTCTACTCCGTAATGCTCTGCAACTGCATCTGCAAGTGGTGTAGATACGAGAGATTTCACTGCTACTGGTTTCTCAGGCATTGTGCCTTTCTCGATACGTCCTGCTGCGATGTAGTCAAGAAGAAGAACTCCGACTTCATTTCCTGAAACAAGCTCATAGGATCCATCCGGGCACTTCATAGCGATTCCTACACGGTCTGCATCTGGGTCTGTTGCAAGCATGAGGTCTGCGCCTGTCTCTTTCGCAAGATTCAGTCCCAGCTCAAGTGCTGCAAAGATCTCTGGGTTCGGGTAGCTGCATGTTGTGAAATATCCATTCGGGTACTCCTGCTCCGGTACGATTGTTACATCTGTGATTCCGATGTCTTTAAGTACACGTGTTACCGGTACTAATCCAGATCCATTCAGTGGGCTGTATACAAGCTTCAGTCCTGCACTCTTGCACAGACCCGGACGAACCTGACGGGACTCGATTGCCTCATACAGTGCATCCTTACAGTCATCTCCTACGAAACGGATCAGACCTTCTTCAACTCCCTGAGCAAAAGATATATACTTTGCACCTGTAAGTACATCTGTCTTCTGGATCTCTTCGTATACGATTGCTGCTGCATCATCTGTCATCTGGCATCCATCCGGTCCGTATGCCTTATATCCGTTATACTTCGCCGGGTTGTGGGATGCTGTTACCATAACACCTGCGTTACAGTTATAATAGCGTGTTGCAAAGGAAAGTGCCGGTACTGGCATCAGAGCATCGTAGATTCTTACTTTAATTCCGTTCGCTGCAAGAACTCCTGCTGCTGTCTTCGCAAACACATCACTCTTGAGTCGGCTGTCGTAGCTGATCGCTACTGTCTGTGTACCGCCCTGTGTCTTTACCCAGTTAGCGAGTCCCTGTGTAGCCTGACGAACAACATAGATATTCATTCTGTTTGTTCCTGCTCCAAGAACACCACGAAGTCCGGCTGTTCCAAACTTCAGCGCAACTGCGAAACGCTCCTTGATCTCATCATCATTTCCCTCGATTTTAGTTAACTCCGGCATCAGATCTGCGTCTTCCAGGTCTGCTGCCATCCAGCGCTTATACTCTTCCTGATACATCTTAATCACTCCTATTATTTTCTTAAAATGTAAAATTATTGCAATTCAGCCATACAACGTAAGACCGTCAGTTTATGACCACTTCGTTGTATGGCTGAACTGTTTCTAAACTTTACAAGTCTAGTCATATTATACCATGCAGGTAGATTTACAGCAAGATTACTTGTCTATTTTAACAAGCATTTTCCATTACATAGAAATAATTCCCAATACATTTGCAATAGAACTTAATAATATAATAATCAGGCAGATCGGTGCCAGATATTTCATAAAGAACATGTATAATTTCTTTCTCTTAAATGCAGATGACTGCTCAATCTCCCTTGCAATCTTGTCAAATCCAACGGTACGAACGATCAAGAAGCATGTTGCAAGTGCTGCAAGTGGCATCATCACTGAATTTGTCAGGAAGTCAAAGAAGTCCAGACATGCCATTCCGAAAATCTGAATAAAGCTCAGTACTCCATATCCCATAGAAGATAAGGTTCCGATTATAAGCATAACAGCAACCATAAGGATACAGCATTTCGGTCTGCTCCAGTGAAGTTCATCCTGGAATGTAGATACGCTTGTCTCCAGAAGTGAGATTGCACTTGTCACTGCTGCAAGAAGTACCAATATGAAGAACAGGATACCAGCCAGCCTTCCAACGCCCATACTTGCGAATACCTTCGGAAGTGTGATGAACATCAGAGATGGTCCTGCCTGCAGATTGTCCGGGTTTCCACCAGAGAATGCAAATACAGCCGGAATGATCATAAGTCCTGCGAGCATTGCGATTGCTGTATCGAAAATCTCAACCTGTGTTGTACTCTTCTCAAGATCAACGTCTTTACCAATATAAGAACCATATGTATACAAAATTCCCATCGCGATTGACAGGGAGTAGAACATCTGTCCCATTGCCGCAACAACCGTCATTGCTGAGAAGTGCTTTGGATTCGGAATCAGGAAATACTTCACACCTTCAATTGCTCCCGGTCTTGTTACAGAATAAATTGCTACGATAACCGCAAGGATAACAAGGATTGGCATCATAATCTTAGATACTCGCTCTACACCATTCTCAACTCCTGCCAGGATAACGCAGAATACAAGAATAGAAAACACGATGAACCATGCTTCTACCTGAAAAGAATCTGAAATAAATTCTGTAAAATATCCGTCCTGTGCAACAGTCTGCACATTTCCTTTCAAATACTCTGCAAGGTACTTGATAACCCAGCCACCGATCGAACTATAATACGGCACGATCAGCATTGGGATTATTGCATTGAGCCATCCGCCGATCTTAAATGATTTTGTCTTACCAAATGTCTGAAAAGCTCCAACCGGACTTTTTCTTGTCATTCTTCCAAGTGCTGTCTCTGACATGATCAGAACATATCCAAAAGATACGGTCAGAATCAGATAAACGAGAAGGAAGATTCCCCCTCCATATTTCGCAGCCAGATACGGGAATCTCCAGATATTTCCCAGGCCGACTGCTGAGCCTGCAACAGCAAGCACATATCCGATTTTACCCGAGAAGCTTGCTCTCTTTGCTGATTGTCCATTGTTACTCATAAATTGCCTCCCATCACATAACAGTCTGTACTGCTATTTTCCCATCTTTTTTATAGCCTATACTGTTCTATTCTACCATTCACAATCATGAATAGCAACAAAAAAGAGCGTTGACAGCGCTTTTTAAAACACATTTAAAATGCCATCTCGGCTCATTTTTATACGTTTTTATAATTTTCCTTCTATTTCTGCTCTTTCAAGCAATCTCTCAATCCCTATATTCCATGTTCCGATCTTCACTCCGGCATTGATCACACGCTTACATTTCCCCATTGTCTCAAATGCTTTCTGAAGCGTTTCTTCCCGAATCTCCTCAAACGGTTCTTCCGTGATCACTTCTGCTGCCAGTAATCTTGCCAGCCGGTAATCCATATCATTTTCATATAAAATACCTGCCGCAAACGGGATGTGCTCCTTCTGAAGTCTTCGATAAACCGGGATTCCAGTTCCGCCGGAAGAGATCACGAACACTTCCGGCTCACCCTCCGGCGCAGGAAGTTCAATACTTCCAAAAAGCGGGTCAAAATATCCATTATTGATTCCATACAATTCGCGAATGATTTCTTCTGTAAATACTTCTTCCGGACTTCCGTAATGTGAAATCGTCTCACCTTTAACACAGATGATCTTATCTGAAATCTTCTGTGCCAGATCGATTTCATGAAGAGACATAATCACCGTAATCTTCTTCTGCCTTGCCATCCGCTCAAGGATAGACAACAGCTCCAACTTATATTTTACATCCAGGAACGAAGTCGGCTCATCTAAAACAATCACATCCGGGTCCTGACAGATTGCTCTCGCCAGCAGAACGCGCTGCTTCTGTCCGTCACTAATCGCATTAAAATCACGGTTGCCGAGCTTCTGCGCATGCACCGCCTGCATCGCCTCTTCCACCAGACATTCATCTTCCTGCGTCAGAATCCCAAGTCGTCCTGTGTAAGGATAGCGTCCGGTCGCCACAATATCATGACAAGTCATCAACTCTGTCTTGATCCGATCCGTCAACACGACCGCCATCTTAGACGCAAGCTCTTTGTACGGCAGTTTCAGAAGAGAAGTATCGTCAAAAAATACATTTCCTCCAACGACTTTCAGCTGTCTTGTAATACTTTTCAAAATCGTTGACTTTCCTGAACCATTCGGCCCGATCAAAGTCACGATCTCCCCCTTGTTGATCCCGATATTAATATCACGGATCAGGGAGTTTCCATTATAACCTACCGACAGGTCTTTCATTTGAAAATAATAATCTGCCATCTTATTTTCTTCCTCCCTTCGGTATCATCATATAGATAACGATCGGTGCACCCAGAATAGAAGTCACCGTACTGATATTCAATTCCACCGGTGCCAGTGCCATTCGTGCGATCAAGTCACAGATCATACAGAACACAGCTCCCATAAAGAACGTTCCCGGTATAACCACGATCGGTTTTGACGTTCCAAATGCCTTCCTTGCAAGAAACGGAACTGCGATTCCCACGAAGGAAATCGGTCCCGCAAATGCTGTCACACACGCTGACAGAATACTGGAAAGCAAAATCAAAATCACGCGAAATGTCTTGATGTTGACTCCCATACTCTGCGCATATGCTTCTCCCAATTGATATGCACTGATTGGTTTGGACAGGAAAAATGTAAACAGCACCGCAAGTCCGACAACCACTGCTGCCACACGAATATTGCTCCAGCTCATTCCGGAAAAACTTCCCTGTGACCATCCGTGCAGATTCACAATATCAGAATCATCCGCAAATGTCACAACAAAATCCGTGATAGCCGAACAGATATATCCAATCATGATCCCCCCGACAAGAAGAGACGCCATATGCTGCACTTTTTTCGACATCAGAAGGATAAATCCCGTCGAGATCAGCGACCCGATAAATGCTGCAAGAATCAGTGTATACGAAGAAAATCTTCCGATATATTTCAAATACACGATCATTGTAAGTGCCACGACCATTTTCGCTCCGGAAGAAATTCCGAGAACGAAAGGTCCGGCAATAGGATTAGAAAAAAATGTCTGCAGCAAAAAGCCTGAAAGAGACAATGCACCACCAAGCAATGCTGCCATCAGAATTCTCGGAAGACGGATCTTCCATATAATATTGTACTCTGTCGCCGCTCCTTCTTTCAGAAAGAGAATGCTCAGAATCTTAGGCACCGGAATATGAATATTTCCGGTATTGATATTTAGCACTGTCACAACACAAAATACTGCTGCAAGAATCAGAAATACCGCTGTGTATCTTGTACGCCGTCTGAAATTTTCCTGATGAAAACTTGTCTGCTCCATTCTTCTACTCCATCTTTTCAAGAAATGTCATCTGAGATGCATCACCGTCTGTCAACATCAGATGCATATCTTTGATCAGCTCTCCGACTGTATCTGTTGCCTGATATAAGTTCTTTCCGGTATACCAGACATTTCCGTCTTTCACCGCCTTGAATTCGGAGAACAATTCATTCTTTGCTTCCAACTCACTGATACTATTTATCTGTCCGTCGATCGTCCCGTTGTAGATCAGATAATCTGCATCTACAGCAGTTGCATAGAATTCCTCCATCGTCAGTTTAACAGATGGTGCGTTGCTGTCCGGATTCTTCAGATCTTTGAACGCATATCTTCCACCTGCGATTTCGATCATTGACGGAATATAATCGTTAGATTTTCTCACAACGATTGAACCATCTGTACTCACATAGAAATAAGCAACCGTCTTTTCCGTGTTCTCGAATCCTTTCAGTTCCTCGATCACGTGAGCCTGCTGGTCAAAAAATGTATCCGCTTCTTCCTCTTTATTCAGAAGCGCCCCATAAAGCTTGATCCACTCGGTTCTTCCAAGCGGATGTGACTCATAACTGGAGTAGTCTACAAATACCGGAATCCCAAGATCTTCGATCATTTCCTGTACCTTCGGTGTATGAAGGATCATCGTTGATTCGATTGCCAGATCACAGTCTCCGTCAACGAGAGTCTCATAATCCGGTTCGCTGTATTTTCCCGCAAATGTCATCGCTCCGGATTCCATTGCTTCCTTTGCACTCTCTACATACCAGCCGGAAGCCTCAAGCCCGGAGAATTTCACCTTGTCAATTCCGCCGATTGCATCAAACAGAGACATGGATGCTGTCGCCGCCATATAAATATTCTCTGTCGGCTGCTGGATCACAACAATATCATCCGCCAGATTTTCCGGTTCTTCTTCACCTTCCGGAACGATCAGATATTGCTTATCTTCATGGACATCGATCAACTTATATCCATCCTTATAATAGTATACATCGAATTCTGTCGCGTAAGTCAGATCCATTGTAGATTCATAAGTAAGCCCTTCGATCTCCGGTGCTTTTTTTGTCTTGTCGGCTGCATCTTTGGTCTTATCCTTTGTTACATCTGCACCTGCTGAATTATTACCGCTGTTTCCACCGGAGGCTGCGGTAGAACCGCAGCCTCCGAGCAGAAGTGCAGCTGAAAGCATTAACGCTGTGATTCTGCATCTTCTTATCTTCATTCTATTTTTCTCTCCTATTTCTCTGCCGCTGCTACTGCCGCATCAAACTTCTCGTTCGTCAGCTCTTCACATCCGTAGAGAACACCGTAAACCTTGATCCACTCCTGCTTTCCAAGTTCTGTCTTTTCCTCGGAAGAACGATCAACGAAAACCGGAATACCAAGCATTGCAAGCTTTTCTGTCAGCTCTTCGAACTGTTCCGTCTTCTCTTCTACTGTCAGAGTCTCTTTTGTATCTTTACTGTCTTTATCTGCTATTTTGTCAGTATCTTTCGCTGCATTTTCCTCAGAATCTTCTCTTGGAAGAATATCTCCTGTAAACAATGCAAGATTCACTTCACTCTTCACAAAATTCTTCAGTTTCAGCTTGTCCGCTGTTCCTGCATATGCAACTTCAGCATTCTTCTCTCCGTCTTTTGCTTTCATCTTATCAGCAATCTCGGATACTGTACAGTCTTTGCTCTTTATTCCAACTGCCACAATATTATCAAGAAGATCGAGATCTTTCATCGTATTCAGAATCTCATCAGACTCTGCATAAGTATGATCTGTCGGTTTTTTCACAATGATCATATCCTGCTCAAGACCAACCGGAACTTCCACATCCTCCGGAACAATCAGATATTTCACAACATTTCCCTTGTAAAGCTCTGCTGCCAGTTCCTGTTCGCTTGTGCCGTTGTTATCCGAAGCTGCGGATTCCTCGACAGAAGCATCTACTTTGCTTTCTGCATCTGAGTTCTTAGAATCTTCTGATCTATTGATCGTAACAGAAGCTACTTTCTTCTTGGAAGACTTCTCTTTATCTTCTGCAGACTTCTCATTTTCAGACTTTGTTTCCTCTGCTTTTTCCGGGTCTCTTGCTGTGTCCTTCGTCATATCGATTTCAAGAAGTACAATCCCCTGATCATAATGATAAATCTTGAAATATTCTGCATAGTCAAGCTTTGTTTCTGACTGATATTCCAAACCTATAATTTCAGGTGCTTGTTCATCCAGCTTCTGGTTACTGCTTGTTGAAACATCTGTTCCGTTTGCAGATGTTCCTCCATTCGCCGCTGCAAGATAAATGAAAATCGTATATTCTATCTCATGTGCAACAGACATTTTATCTGTCATTCCAATAATCTTATTGTTCTGATTCAATGCAACTGGGATAACAGCTGTCGCTGATCCGCCGCCCTTTGTTGTGTAATACTTATTTCCATTCGCTTTCACATACTGATAATGATCACTGCTGAACACGAGTGTTGCATAAGCCTGTCCGTTCTTAATCGTTACTTTATTACAAGTGATTTGAACCTTACCTGTTCCACCTGACCAGGTAAAACGATCCGGAGTATATACACCGTCTTTCAGTGTTGTTCCACTGTCTACATGAGAAGTAGAACCACTTGTATCGGATTCGTATTTTGATACATTATCTGCTTTTCCGTCATTTCCATCTGTTTTTCCTGAATTAGTTCCAGATACAGAACCGCCTGGAAAAGCAGAATTGTTTGTTCCTGTATTACCTGTATTGTTGGAACCACCAGTAGTTCCGGAATTTCCTGTGTTTCCGTTGTTTCCGGAATCACCTTTATTCTCAGAATCTGTAGAATTAAGATTGGCAATCTTCTTCATTGTCTCTGACTGGAAAGTCAGCGTTCTGTCATACCAGATTCCTTTTTTAATGGAATAGGCTGCTACTGCGATTTCCTTATCCAACGCTTCTACCGGAACGGTATAAGTATATTTTCCTTCTTTATTCACCTGATATGGAATCCAGGATGACTGATCTGCGCTTGCAGCCTCTTCCTTTGTTCCCATATACAGATAGCCGTAACCGGTTCCGCTTAATGTAAGCACGGCACTCATTTTTCCGTCTTTTGCTGTCAGAATACAATCCACTACTTTAAACATGGAAGAACTGGAAGTTACGTCCATACTGTAGATTCCGTTTGCTACTGTTGCTTCCGGTGCTGGATTCGGATTTGGAACCGGATCCGGTGTCGGAGTTGGAGTTGGTGCTGGATCCGGTGTTGAGGTTTCTCCCGGATTCGGAATGTACATCCATAAGTACTGTTTGTCATACCAGGTCTGATCTTTTGACTTTCTCAAAGATACTGGAATTGTCTGGCCTGCTTTTTCTTTCGGAACATTGAAATGAAATGTCCATGCACCTTCTTCATCCTTTGTTCCTTCTATAATAGATGCTTTCAACAAGTCATCTTTTGAACCAAGATATAGCGCATCAAATCCTGTGTTGTTTGTCTTGATCGTAATATCAAGTTCGCCATCCTTTTCAACAACTGTTGATTCACTGACCTTGAACATCTTGAACTCTTCAGCGTCTTCTTTTACTACTTTCACAGATTCTCCTGTTACAGAAGGAGCCTCCTGCAGTGGCGGAAGTTCCGGTTCCGGAGTATTCGTAGAATCGTTAGAATCCGTAGAAGGTTCTGACTTGCCTGTCTCATCTTTTATCTGTGTATCCTTGTTATCAGTTTTTTCGTCCGCAACCTGATCTGAGACAGTTGTGCCTGGATTTTTCCCAGTGGTTTCTGTATCTTTCTCTTCTGAGTTATTTTCTAAGTTGTTTTCTGAATTATTTTCTGAGTTATTCTCTAAATTTGGTTTTGTTTCTGCTTCGATTGAATTCTGATCATCTGATTTATCCGAAGAATTATCAACTTTATCAGATTCCTCTGTCTGATCTTCTTTAACATTTCCTGCGTCTTCTATCTGACTCTCATCTTGTTTCTTATCTGTATCAGCTTCTTCCACCTCAACAGTTTCCTGTAAATTTGTCTCATACTGCTGCTCATTTTCTGCCGCATATGTTCTTGTATAAGACAATGGTGAAATCATCATAGAACCTGTCAGCATAAGTGCAAGCCATCTGCTCTTATTTCTCATTTTTTCTGTCTCCTCTTAGGTTGTAAATATAACACGGAAAATGGATAGAATTATCCTAACGAGATGTTTTGCTGGTCGCACATAGTGTGAACAGTAATAAATGATTCTTTCGGTACAATCAATTACTCGTGATCTGGAATTCATATATTCCCCGCACCAACGGCCGGCAGGTTTCCTGACTTACAGATCTTCTATACAGAACACCTTCCCAGTCTCCCAGTGGATGTGCGGACTCTCCACACTTGTCTGTATAGGAGCGGTCTTCTGAAATCTAATTTCTAAGAAGACCGCATCTCTGCTCACAGTGACGAGTTCGTACAGGTCTTGCACCTGTTTCCCTTTTACCTGTTTCGATCAGGATATGGAAATATATTTTCTGATCAAACAGCACCGAACGCTATTATTTCTGACTAACTATAACATTTCATTATATTGAAGTCAACTATTCCGCCTTTACAGCCCAGCGCATCTTCGTAGATCTTGCTCTTCCGTTCTGTGCACATTCCTGCGCTGACGGACGTACAACATCCCTTGCATATTCGGAATAGATTCCTTCTTTATATCCTGCTTTGAGTGCTTTCTTTACAAGCTTGTCCTCTCCGGAATGGAATGTAAGAATTGCTACTCTTCCGCCCGGTTTTAATGCTCCCGGGAGTTTCTCCATAAATTCATACAGCACTTCGAATTCATTATTCACATCTATGCGAAGTGCCTGGAATGTTCTCTGACAAGTCTTTTTGATAATGTCCTTCTTTTCTTTATTATTTGGAAGGAAATCTAAAGTCTTCTCGATGACATTTCTAAGCTTTGTTGTTGTATCAATGCGATTGCCCTTGCGGATCTCTGTTGTGATCGCTTTCGCCAGCTCTTCGCAGTATGGCTCATCTGAATTCTCGTAAAGCATTCCGGCAAGCTCTTCCTCGGAAATGTTATCAAGGCGCTCTGCCGCACTGATGCCTTTCTCCTGATTCAGTCGCAAATCCAGCGGTCCGTCAACTTTGAAGGAAAATCCTCTCTTCGGATTGTCGATCTGCATAGAGGAAACTCCAAGATCTGCAAGGATAAAATCAAATCCTCCAACTTCTTTTGCAATCTCATCGATCGTGCAGAAATTCTGTAGACGGATACTTAAAATGTCTTCTCCGAATCCCTGATCTGCCAAACGTTTTCTTGTCTTCGCAGACTCTTCCGGATCAACATCTGTTGCATAGATGTGCCCCTCACCTTTCAGACATTCCAGCATGGCTTTCGTATGTCCACCATATCCGAGTGTCGCATCGAATCCGGTCTCACCCGGCTGGATTTTCAGGAAATCCAGGATCTCATTTACCATGATAGAAATGTGCATTCCGGCAGGAGTATTTCCTTTCTGGATTACATGCGCGATCGTATCCTTGTATTTTTCCGGCTGTAACTCTTTATATTTCTCCTCGAATTTCTTCGGGTATTTTCCTTTATATCTCACACGACGCTTGTGCGGTGTCTGTGATTCTTGTATGTTCTGATTGTTCTGTTCGCTCATTTCGCTCTCCTGTTCTTATCTTTACAACGTATGTACAGTATACCATGAAAGTTATTCACAATATACCATGAACTTTGAAATGTTTTCCACATAAGTCTTCATATTTTTCACCTATTCACATTTCTTTACCGGAACCTGCATGGATTCGCTATTTTATCCGGCTGCATATCTTACTGCCACGTTCATCACTCCCGCAAGCATCATCACAACCACCGGATTCAGTTTTGTCTTACGAAGCAATAACAGACAGATTCCAAAGATCACCACCATAGACCATTTTGTCGCCGCAAACTGCACAATTCCATCTGTCCAAAATGCAGTGTGCAGAATTGCGATACCTGCGGAGGCGATCAGTGCGACAACTGCCGGTCTTAAGGATTCCAGCACGCTCTGGAACATTTTCATTTTCTTATATCTTAAATAAAACCATGCGATCAAAGTTACGATAATACAAGACGGCAGAATGCACCCACAGGTCGCCGCAACAGATCCCGGAACTCCCGCAATCTTGCTGCCGACAAATGTTGCCGCATTGATTGCAATCGGCCCAGGTGTCATCTGGGAAATCGTGATCAAATCTGTGAATTCTGTCATCGTAAGCCAGTCGTGCTGCGACACTACCTGTTCTTGGATCAGAGGCATCGCCGCATAACCGCCGCCAAAGCTGAACAGTCCAATCTGAAGAAAGCTTAAAAATAATTTCAGATAAATCATTTCTCTTCACTTCCTTTCTTCGTGATCTTTTTCTCAATTAATGCGCGGAGTACTCCGACAATTCCACAGATCAGAATCACATAGACTACATTTACCTCAAATATGCAGGAAGCTATAAATGCCCCGACCATAAGTACGTATGACAAAGCATCTTTCTTCTTCACGATTCCGGCACCCATGTCATATGTCACAGATGCGATCACGGCGCCCACTCCGGCCTGCATTCCTTCGAGCATTAAGCTGATGATCTGGTTACTTCGAAATGCCTGATAACCGGCAGAAAGTATCGATATAATAAGAAATGGTGGGATTACTGTCCCGGCAATTGCTGTCAGAATCCCCGCAATTCCAGCCAGTTTATATCCGATCACGATTGCTCCGTTCACTGCGATTGCTCCCGGTGCCGACTGCGCGATCGCCACAAGATCCAGCATCTCCTCTTCTTCAATCCAATGATATTCATCTACGAACTTTTTCTTCATCAGGCTGACGATCACATAACCTCCACCAAATGTGAACGCGCTTAAGTAAAAGGTTGACCAGAAAATCTTCCACAATTTTTTATCTTGTTTTTTCCCTTGCGTTTTTTCTTGTTGTTCTTCCATATATATTGTCCTCGTATATTATGATTATGCGAATTGCGTAGCACTAGAACTCCCACCACACTATATGCTATTGGCAGGGAAAATTCCCTAACTATGGTATTCTTTCTCTTGTAGTCTATCGCAATCAAAATGATTATGCAATCGCCTTGAATTTTTTACATTATATTTTCCTTTTTGAAACCTTAATTTTATCTGAATTTTCCCTATTTGGAAAATGATTATGATACAATGAGAACAGTAATATTTATCATAAAGGAGATTGAAATTGAAAAACCCATTTTTTCGATTCTCTTGTGCCGTTCTCCTGTGTTGCTGCCTGACCGGATGCGGTAGCATACAGCACAAATCCAGTACGGACACGGCGCAGGCGCAGGGTACTAAGGCACCACCCAAGACAGCGGATGATTTTTCTATCTCATCAGATTCTGAAAATGAAACTGTAGATGAAACTTCTTCTGCTGATGCCGCCATCCCATCTGCTTCTGAATCTGAATCCGTAACTCAGCAGGAACTGCTGACCGGCGCAGCGGCTCTTTACAGCAATGGACAGGAGATCAGCTTTGACCCTTCCTGGCAATACGCAGACTTTTCTGCAATCAATTCTGGAACAGCTACTATTTATCTTGCAGATTCTGATCGCAAGGATATCGTCGTCGGCGTGAATGCCGGACATGGAACTTCCGGTGGTGCTTCTGTAAAGACACAGTGTCACCCGGATGGTTCTCCAAAGACAACCGGCGGAAGCACTGCTCAGGGTGCAACTTATGCGACTGCAGTTTCCGGGGGAATGACATTTAACGATGGAACTGCTGAAAGCACTGTTACACTTCAGATGGCTCAGATTCTGAAAGATAAGCTGCTTGCTCAAGGATATGATGTCCTTATGGTGAGAACTGGCGACGATGTCCAGCTTGATAACGTTGCCCGCACCGTACTCTGTAACAATGTAGCTGACTGTCACATCTCACTCCACTGGGATGGAGATGGATTGGGATATGACAAAGGCTGTTTCTACATTTCTGTGCCGGATGGTCTGAAAAGTATGGAACCTGTCGCTTCCCACTGGCAGGAACATGATGCACTTGGGGCCTCTCTTGTAGAAGGACTTCGTACAGAAGGAATGACCATTTACCAAAATGGTTCTATGAATATCGATCTGACGCAGACTTCTTATAGTACAATTCCGTCTGTTGATATGGAACTTGGAAATGCAAGCTCTGACCACAGTGATTCCACACTAAACAGTCTGGCTGATGGTCTAGTTCTTGGACTCAATGCTTATTTTGGAAATTAGAATTTTTATTGAGTTATTTATTTTATTTTTTAAGGAGGTTATTATGGAGCCACTCATTCGTGTTAAAAATATGTACAAGATCTACAATCCTGGAGAAAATGAAGTCCGCGCGCTGGATGATGTTTCTCTTGAGATCAACCAGGGAGAATTTATTGCCATTGTCGGACATTCCGGTTCTGGTAAATCTACATTTATGAATATGCTCGGCTGTCTTGACACACCTGATTCCGGGGAATATTTTCTGGACGGAAAAGATGTTGCCAATCTCTCAGACAATGAACTGTCTGATATCCGCAATCACAAGATCGGCTTCATCTTTCAGGGATTTAATCTGATTCCAAACTTGGATGCACTTGGAAATGTAGAACTTCCACTGATCTATCGCGGACTTGGAAAGCAACAAAGAAAAGAGATTGCCGGGGAAGCTCTATCGAAAGTTGGACTGGAAAATCGTATGGACCACAGACCGAACCAGCTTTCCGGTGGACAGCAACAGCGTGTCGCTGTAGCCAGAGCAATTGCCGCACAGCCGCCGATCATCCTTGCCGATGAGCCGACCGGTAACCTGGACAGTAAGTCGACTATCGAGATCATGAATATCCTCAAAGACCTTCATGAGTCTGGAAGAACAGTTATTATCATTACACATGATGATGAAATTGCTAATCAGGTTGATCGTGTTGTCCGCATTATGGATGGAAAGATTGTGAGTGATAGTGTAAATCCGTAGCAATTTAAATCTTTACCTGCAATTACAGAGAGAGGGCAGTACTTTACGATTTCTCAATCGTTGAAGCACTGCTCTCTCTTTATGTTTCTTATTAGATATTTCTTAGTAGAATCTCTAATTACTTCTATTCACTTTTTATTCTACTGATACAAGCTCAATCTTGAAGTTCAGTTCTTTTCCTGCCATCTCATGGTTTGCATCGAAAGTGATTGTTGTCTCTTCCTTAGCTGTTACCTTTACCGGAAATGGCTGTCCATACTGATTGGACAGGTAAACCTGCTGTCCCACTTCAAGGTCTTCAGATCCCGGGAGTTCTGCAATCTCTACTGTGAAGATAGCTTCCGGATTCGGCATTCCATAAGCTTCTTCCGGCATCAGATGGATGTCCACTACCTGACCAACTTCCATATCAGCTACTGCTGCATCAAATCCTTTGATCATCTGTCCTGCACCACATACGAACTCAAGCGGCTCTCCACGATCATAAGAAGAATCAAACTGAGTTCCGTCATTGAATGTTCCTTTGTAATGTGTACGGCATTTCTTTCCAACATTCTTTCCTTCCATTGTAGTGTGTGATCCGCATCCGCCACCGCAACTGCTTCCACAAGAATGTCCCTCTTCATGATCTCCACAGGAATGTCCTTCCTCATGGTGATGATGATCACATGTAGCTCCTCTGGATACAAGCTCGCCTTTCAGGTATTCCTCTACTGCCTGATCTGCATCTCCCTGAGCGCCTGAACACAATTCAACGCCGGCCTCTGCAAGTGCTGTCTGAGCTCCGCCACCGATTCCACCACAGATCAGAACATCTACATTCTGTCCTGCAAGCAGTCCTGCCAGTGCTCCGTGTCCTTCCCCATTAGAACCGATCACTTCACTGGAAACCACCTTATTATCTTCCACTTCATACACTTTGAAAGTCTCTGTCTTTCCAAAATGCTGGAAAATATTTCCGTTGTCATAAGTTACTGCAATTTTCATTGTAAAATCCTCCGTTTCAAAATTCCCTGTCAGACTAGTATAATCCATTACGCAGGTAAAAGCAACCTTTGTGTGGATGCGAAGTTGCTCCTTGTAGCAGTTACTGTTCACACGGTGTGCGACCAGCAACGCAAACAGTATCATTGACACAATCTCCTCAAGACACTATACTTGTTATAAAACTTACTCCAAACCATCAGAAAGTGAGCACAACCATGGAATATGAACACATTACCCATTCCTTTGAACCAATATATAATGAAGACTCCGAGATTCTGATTCTTGGAACTCTTCCTTCTGTAAAATCACGGGAAAATAATTTCTACTACGGACATAAACAAAATCGATTCTGGAAATTGTTAGCGAAACTTTGTGAGGAGGAAACTCCGCAGACAGTTGAAGAGAAAACGGCCATGTTACTCCGCCACCATATCGCCATCTGGGATGTTATTCAAAGCTGTGACATCAAAGGCTCCAGTGACAGCAGTATCAAGAATGTGACACCAACTGATTTGAAACAAATCTTAGATTATTGTCAGATTCGACAAATCTATGCAAATGGAAATAAAGCCGGAGCTCTTTATAAGAAATATCAGCAGCCGCTGACCGAAAGAGACATCCTTGTGCTTCCTTCCACCAGCCCGGCCAATGCCGCCTGGTCACTGGATCGTTTGTACGAAAAATGGAGTGAGATACTGAGGTGAATTATATTGCCTCAGTTCTCACTCCATTTTTATTCAAATAAATTACTATTTCAAACAACTTAGATTATTCACTAACCTGTTCTCTTCTCTGCTCAAACACTGCTGCCAGTCTCGGCAGAATCTTATTGCATGCCATCGTGTATGCCGCGCCAAATACATTTGCCCCAATACGAAGCGCTACCGCATACGGCATCCCAAACAAGCCGGACGCGATCGATAATGCTCCAAATGTATTAAATGCTGTCTGCCATGCATACCCTGCAGAATATCCGACTCCAATTCCTCCGATCATTCCGATGTATGGATACATTGACTCCGGAAGCACCAAATACAGGATAACAAATAACAGACATCCTACTATATTAAATGCAGCTCTCTTTCCTGCTCGTTCTTTACAGTCATCCGGGAATGGAAGACAAACAGACATGCTTGCGATCCCCGCCCACATTGCTCTCGGAAGTCCAAGCAATGACATGAATAACATTGCACTGGAAACAACAAATGAAAGACGAATGTACCATCTGTTTCTTGCAGAGCTGATATTGAACTCGCGGAACAAATCAAGAAATGATCTTCTATACGGTCTGTTCTTCTGATTCTTATAGAAGATTGCCATACACAATACCATTCCAACCAAAAGGCCAACCACGCGATACAAGTACTCCTGTCCGGTCACATCATATCCCTGGAGAAGAAGATATCCAAGAACAAATGTAGAATGATTGTACATGATCACATTGTGACATCCCAGAATCATAAGAAGCAAAATACATACTATATTAATAAAGAATGCCGGAACCGGTGACACCATATTCGAAAGCTTCGGTCCTGCAATCAATATTCCAAAGATTCCGACAATCGAGGCCAATCCGTGCGTTGTACGAATTCCAAAATCTGCCTGTCGAAGAACAAGCACCGCAAGAAGCACTGTAACGCCTACTACACTGTTGTTATTCCCTGTGAAATGACTGTATAAAGAAACTACCGCCACACAAAATGCCATGACAAGATATACTTTAAAATTATAGATCAGAATGTGCCTTCGTTTTTCTTTTTTGTCTGTGGTATTTCGAATCAGCTGTTTTGATCCGGTTGAGCTTAACTGTAGTTCCTGATAAAATGTCATTCTCATCGCTCCTTTTGTAAAACGGACATTCTCATTCCGCTTTATCATATGTTCATAAACGCAATTGTTTTACAACGCATTTAAAGATACAAACAGCCATTATACTTGGTTTATTCAGAAACGTCAAACACTTTTTTCAAATTAACGCAGTTCCGCGATCCTGGTCACTGCCACATAAATTTCCTGAATCTTATACCAGGTTGGATAATCCACCACTCCGGACGTGGGAAGTCCAAATACATTCTGAAATTTTTTCACAGATGCCGCAGTAGCCGGGCCATAAATACCGTCCACAGTTACTGTCGGAATGGCTGGATAGGCCTTTGCTATGGCATTGAGCTGTTCCTGGATCTGCTGTACTTTTTCTCCGGTGACTCCAATAGTCAGGTCATATCCAGGCCAGGATGCGGGAATCCCGGAAACTGCTTCCGCCACATTGATATACATATCGTTTCCATAGAAACTCCGCAGGATCTCAATCGCAGAATATCCCTGGTCTCCCAGCGCCTTGCTTCCCCACTGAGTCATCCATCCCCTATCCCTGCACTGCACCTGACGCCCGTCACAGTACTGGGTCAGGATTGGCTGACGCACATCCGGCCTTGAAAGATAATTTTCAAAAAGTTCGTCTACGATCCGGTCAATACTCTCAAAAATATTCCGGCCATTGATCCATTTGTGGTCGTATGCGGTAGAGGATGTGATGGTATAATCATAGCCTTTGTTCCGGTACCATTCCGTATACACCCGGTTTAATGTAAACGACATGATCGCCAGGACATTTGCGCGTATTGTATCATCCGGCCAGGTAGCGTAGATCTCGCTGCTGGCCACATTTTTGATATAATCTTTGTAACGTACATAATAGTTCTGCGCATTAGTATCTCCTACCGGTCCATCATGGACTACGATATACTCCGGGATCACCACCCGGCTTAAAACAATCTCTCCAGATTCATTTACCGGCTTGATCTCAGCCTCAGGATTTTTGGGCGGATACTCACCAAACAAGGTGTGAGGGCCGATCACAATGCGTTGATAATCCTCTCCTGCGCCTCTCTGTCTCATAAGAGATGCCGGCTGCTGTGCGATCACCTGGGGAAGAACTTCCGTTCCTGCCACTTCTTTTGGTTCAAAACCATCTGCACTGATCTGAACGGTATATTCCGCATAAGGCTGCTCTTCCACCGGCTTCATGCTGTATTCCAGAGGAGGAGCTGCCAGATCCAGCATCGGTGTTTTTCCGGAAGAATCGGTGCGGACTTCCTCGATCACATTATCCGGTACTCCCGTATAAGAAATCCGCACTCTGGCATTTTCCACAGGGCGGTTATTAGCTCCGTCCTGCACCGTCACCTGCAGCCGTCCCTGATCCGGGGTATCCTGCTGCATGGAAAGATAAGAATGATTTTTCATAAACAGAGACTCCTTTTTGTGCCTGAAAACACACTGACTCTCTGCCAGTATATGCACAAAATCGAAAAAATGCCATATATCTTACTGTGCTTCCTCCCAGTAATCTTCCGCATCCTGAATATCATCAAATTCATCTGCATGATCATAGTAAAAATCTTCCGGATCATCGTAGTCCTGCACATCATACATATCTTTTCTGGTATTATTCCTGCTGGTATTTCCACTGTAACTATTTTTTCTGGATGCTGTGGACGGAACAAACTCAACTACACTGCTGACCCGTCCGTTTCTGCAGACTGCCATGAATTTTTTTGTTCCGTTGCTGTTATACCACATATATCTGTACTGAATATCCTGTGTCCTTTTTCCCGGTGTATCCCGCCAGTAATGTTCTGTTCTTTTCTCTTTCGCCCTTCCCAGAAGCGTAATATTTATATATTTTTCTTTCATTCCTTTATATGGCTCATCTTTCTTCCTCATTTTTTCCTCTTCTTCTTTTTCTTTCTGTGCCATATATTTTTCATACTGTACTTCTGTATCTTCTTTAACCCTTTTCATTTCTTCTGCATATTTACCACTGTACTTATCCTCTTTCGGAAAATTCCATATGAGTTTATGCAGCTCCTCAATTCCTTCTTCGTTCTGAACAGCTTTGCAAAACTTTGCATACCGGATAATATATTCTGCATCCTCATAATTTCCCGGAAGTTTTTCAAGTAATTCTATCGCTTCATCATATTCACCTGCATCCATGCATTCTCCCGCTTTTTCATAACATACATTATTCTGTTTTTCCTTAAATTCTGCATTTTTTATCTGGATTGCCTCATCCGCTTTTATGATCAGAAAAGGTACCGCCAGAACAACTGCTATCAAAGCCGCCAGTATTAAAATATTCTTTTTCAAATTCCCATATCTCCTTCTCTTTTGCTCTGATATCTTCATTATATAATAAATATCTGCACAGAAAAAGTGCTGTATCATCTTCTCATAGATCATACAGCACTAAATATTTGCCTTATTTTGTCAGATATCAGAAAATCTTCAAAATATCATTATACATAACCACAACCATCAGCGCCATCAGAAGCATCAGTCCCGCAAAATGGATCATGCCTTCTACCTGGCGGTTTACCGGTTTTCTCCGAACTGCTTCTACCACCAGAAATACCAGCCTTCCCCCATCCAGTGCCGGAAGAGGAAGCAGGTTCATCACTCCCAGGTTGGCCGAAAGCAGAACTGCCATATTCAGCATGTTCATCCAGATCATCAGTGTTCCTTCGCTCTTGGACTGTTCGTAAGTATCACCGATGGCATCCACAACACCAACCGGGCCGCTTAAGTCTTTCATTCCAAGATGACCGGTCACAAGCTCTTTCAGACTTAAGATCGTAGTGCGGATCATGTATTTTACTTCCACCGCACCGTATTTCAGAACATTGAAACCGGAAGTCTTTTCGCTGTATGTGTTATATCCGAAACCGGAAACCGGTGTCCTGTATTCTCTTGGTGTAATCTCCGCCTCATATTCCAGCCCATTTCGTTCATAAGTGATCGTCACAGGTTCATCAGACAGTGGATGCTCCTCGATATATTTTTCATATGCATTTCCATCCGGGACTTCCACACCGTTGATCTTCGTGATCACATCGCCCGCTTCCAGACCTGCTTCTTCCAGTGGCATTCCCTTGATCAGAGATTCCACTGTCATGGAATTTACATCAGAACGGTTGAAACCAAGGAGATACCGTACATTCACATCCGGCTTATAAGAGATCTCCTGTTCTTTTCCATCACGTTTTACCTTCAGATGGATGGTCTCTCCCTCTTTCAGTTCATTGAGATACGAATACACATAGAGATCTTTTCCCAGGTCAATGTGATATCCCTGGTACTCTGTGATCACATCGCCTTCTTTCAGGCCTGCCTTTTCTGCTGCGGAACCTTCTGTTACCTGCAATACAGTTGCAGGATCATAGCCAATACAGCCCACAATGATCACAGACAGAACAAAAGCCAGCAGAAAATTAAATACCGGGCCAGCGGCAACCACCGCGATCCTGCCCCACACAGGAGCAGAATTAAAGGTTCCCGGACTGTCATCTTCCGCA
>OGRN01000540.1_pt1 | contig 36000 bp, 29 predicted proteins | sample 1553401 | NCBI WGS metagenome assembly OGRN01 (sample SAMEA2580096, study PRJEB22360) | human gut metagenome | biome: human gut; feature: human-associated habitat; material: faeces | place: Denmark | collected 2008/2010 | reverse complement strand
AGCGAACGTGTTTGAGGCGAACGCCGAGTTTGAGCGTAGTTCCTTTGCTTTTAGGTGATTCTGACTCTCTTAGTGTTTCTTATGGTATGGAACCTGAACAAGAAGCCTTATCTATTGTTTCCTTCAAGGACTGAGAGGCCGCTTCCCAGTTAATAAATTAAATCCCAATTTAATTAAATCCCAATTTTATGCACCTTCTCATCATCCGTAATAAATATCGCCTCCACTCCATCCATACTCTGGATCAGTTCCATTCCTTTCTCGTATCCCAGTAGAAAGCAGGTTGTGCTGAGTGCATCTGCTTTTGTAGAAGAGTCTGTGATGATCGATACACTGTAAAGATTGTTCTCGCACGGATATCCGGTTCGTGGATCCAGGATGTGATGATATAGTTTTCCGTTTTTCTTAAAATACCGTTCATAGATTCCGGAAGTTACAACTGTCTGGTCTTTTAACTGTACAGAGGTGATAGCTTCACCGGATTCATCGAAAGGTTTCTGGATTCCGATGTTGTATTTGCTTCCGTCGGGTTTGGTGCCGATGACATCAACATTTCCTCCAAGATTGATGATCGCATGTTTTATCCCTTGCTTTTTGAGATATGTTTTCACCTGGTCGGCAATGTATCCTTTGGCGATGGCTCCCAGATCGATGCCGGCTTCGGGATCTTCCAGTGTAACGGTGTTATCCTGAATGTCGACCTTTGTGTAATCAACGTGGCTTACGGCCTGGGCAATGGCATCGGAAGATGGAACCGTTGGTTTATCTGCCTTGAAATCCCAGAGAGCCGATACCGGTTCAATGGTGAGATCAAAGGCACCGCCGGAAAGTTCGCTGTAATGGATACCCTCCTGAATAAGATTGGCCGTTTCGGAAGAGACAGTGAAGGGCTGACCGTTTGCGTGGTTTAATTTATAAAGTTCACTGTCTGTATTGGTGGTGGAGAACATTGTGTCATATTTTTCGCAAAGTTTCTTCAGACCATCCAGAATACTTTCATCTGCAGGCTCAAGGATCTGGATCTTGATGACAGTGTCAAAGAGCATGTCGGTATAAGTAAGATCCTGATCGGTCTGTGTACTGCTTTTTGCGCCGGAGCATCCGGTCAAGAGAAGAGCAGAGGCAGTGAGAACCGCACTGAGTTTTTTTATGATATTATTTTTTTTACATTTCATAATACTAATAACCTCGTAGTTGATGATTTTCTATCATGTATTTACATAACTTGTAGTATAACATGAAAAAAAACAGATGCAAACCAAACATATTTTCTTTTTTGTTGAATGGGACAATTTCTTGTGATAGAATAGTACCGTTAGTAGACAAGGAGAGAACGTATGAATTGGAAGAAAAAAGATGCGGTTCTTATATTGACAGTTCTTTTGATTGCCGGTGCAGCTTTGGGTGTACATGAATTTGCCGGCGGGGATGGAGCTGATACCGTGACTGTGAAGGTGGATGGTAAGGTGACAGGAACCTATCCGCTCGCAAAGGATCAAAAGATTAGGATCAATGGCGGTACGAATATACTTACGATAAAGAACGGAAAAGCGAAGATGACAGATGCAGACTGTCCGGATCAGTTGTGTGTACATCAGAAAGCAGCTTCAAAGAATCATGAGAGCATTATCTGTCTGCCGAATAAAGTAGTGGTTGAGGTAGACGGAAGTGAAGAAAGTGAATTCGATGCAGTGGCAAATTAGGAGGGACATTGTGAAGAATAGAGTGGCATATTTTGGAGTGTTTACGGCACTGGCGCTGATATTCAGCTATGTGGAGACGCTGATCCCTATCAATTTCGGAATCCCGGGAGTGAAGCTCGGGCTTGCGAATCTGGTGATCGTGATCGCGTTATATAAGATGAAGCTGACGGAGGTATATCTGTTGTCTGTGGTCAGAGTACTACTGTCAGGATTCATATTTGGAAATTATTTCAGTATCATTTACAGCCTGGCCGGTGGATTGTTAAGTCTGACGGTAATGGCACTCTTGAAGAAGAGCAAAGGATTCAGTGTTATGGGAATCAGTGTGGCGGGCGGAGTGTTCCACAATGTGGGACAGCTGATCGTTGCAATGCTTGTGGTGGAGACATTCAGTGTCGGTTATTATTTCCCGGTGCTTCTGGTCGCAGGACTGATTACCGGACTGGTGATCGGGATCGTGTCGGCGGAAATGTTGAAGAGAATTAAGAATATACAGTTTTGATGGAGGAACTATGATTACATATATACGTGGAATTCTGGAAGGAATGGAAGAAGACAAAGTCATTGTAGATGTCGGCGGTGTCGGATATGGAATCTACATGGCAGGGACCGCAATGGGCAGGCTTCCGGCTCTTGGAAAAGAAGTAAAGATCCACACCCATCTGCATGTTAAGGAAGATCTGATGCAGTTGTATGGCTTCCTTACCAGGGATGAACTCCGTGTGTTCCGGCTTCTGATCGGTGTCAGCGGGATCGGACCGAAAGGCGGTCTTGGGATTCTTTCGGCACTCGGACCCGATGATCTGAGATTTGCGGTTGCGTCGAATGATGTAAAGGCAATACAGGCGGCACCGGGAATCGGTAAAAAGACGGCGGAGAAGCTGATTCTGGAATTAAAAGACAAGTTGAAGCTGGAGGATGCGCTTGAGAATGCCGCGAATGCAGTGCAGAACACGGCAGATACATCGGCAGGCATGGCAAATGAGATGACAGGAGAAGCGGTACAGGCACTGGTTGCACTCGGGTATGGCAATACCGAGGCATTAAAAGCAGTCAGACAGGTAGAGATTACGGAAGAAATGAGTGTGGAAGATGTTCTCCGTCAGTCTCTGAAATATATGTTGTAGAAGGTAAGGCAGACAGATGAGCAGAAGAATTATGACGACTGAGAATCTGGAAGAAGATGTCAGGATCGAGAATCATTTAAGACCTCAGCTTCTGGAAGATTACATTGGTCAGGCAAAAGCAAAAGAAATGCTGAAGATTTATATTGAAGCGGCAAAGGCGAGGGGCGAGGCACTGGATCATCTTTTGTTCTATGGACCTCCGGGACTTGGAAAGACGACACTTGCGGGAATCATTGCCAATGAGATGAATGTAAATATGAAGATCACATCAGGACCGGCAATCGAAAAGCCGGGAGAGATGGCGGCAATCCTGAATAACCTGCAGGAAGGGGATATCCTTTTTGTAGATGAGATCCACCGCCTGAACCGCCAGGTGGAGGAAGTGCTGTATCCGGCAATGGAAGACTATGCGATCGATATTATGATCGGAAAGGGCGCTTCGGCAAGATCGATCCGTCTGGATCTCCCAAAATTCACCCTGGTAGGGGCAACGACAAGGGCAGGTATGCTGACAGCGCCTTTGCGGGACCGCTTCGGTGTGGTGACCAGGATGGAATATTATACGGTCGAAGAACTGAAGATGATCATTTTACGTTCGGCAAAGGTTCTGGAAGTCGGGATTGATGAAAATGGTGCATATGCGATGGCGAGACGTTCGCGGGGGACTCCGAGACTTGCCAATCGTCTGTTAAAGCGTGTCCGGGATTTTGCCCAGGTGAAATATAACGGCTACATCACAGAAGAAGTGGCGGATTATGCGCTGGATCTTCTGGATGTGGATAAGGAAGGTCTGGATCAGACGGACAGAGGGATCCTTCTGGCTATGATCGAGAAATTCGGCGGCGGCCCGGTCGGATTGGAGACGCTTGCGGCATCGATCGGAGAAGATCCGGGTACGATTGAGGATGTATATGAGCCATATCTGTTGAAGAATGGGTTTATTCAGAGAACTCCAAGAGGAAGAGTCGTGACGGATGCGGCATATGCCCATCTGGGAATTTGTAAGGAAAATGAATAAAATAGTTGGTTTTTCTTACAGATTAGTTTATAATAGTTATCAGAAATTATGAAAGTTCGAGGAGGCTTCTTATGGCATCATCAAAAAACTATACAGAAGTATTAATAGGAGGAAAGGTTTTTACTTTAAGTGGATTTGAAAGTGAAGACTATTTACAGAAAGTTTCTACATATCTGAACCATAAGCTGGACGAATGCAGCAATAGTGAGGGATATCGCAAGCAGAGCGCAGAGACCAGAAGTATTCTGCTGGCGCTGAACATTGCGGATGATTACTTTAAGGCGAAGAAGCAGGGCGGTACACTGGAAAGTGATATCGAGGCAAAAGATAAAGAGATGTATGACTTAAAGCATGAACTGATATCCGTTCAGATCAAGCTGGAGAATGCAGAGAAAGCGATGGACAAGCTGAAGGAAGAGAATAAGGAACTTCAGATGAAGATCGTACAGCTGGAAACAGAGATTAAGAATAATAAGTAAGAATTAGGCTGTCGTATGACAGCCTTTTTTACAAGTTTGGAATAAAAAGAAAGAGTTGAAAAAGACAGGATAGGATACTATGAACAGAGATGTAGAGATATTAGCTCCGGCAGGGTCGATGGAGTGTCTGCGGGCAGCGGTGGCCGCAGGTGCGGATGCAATATACCTTGGCGGTACAAAATTTGGGGCGAGAGCATATGCACAGAATCTTTCGGAAGAAGATCTGGTGCAGGCAATTGAATATGTGCATATTCATGGAAGAAAGATTTATATGACGGTGAATACACTCCTGAAAGACAGGGAACTGAATGAACTGTATGCGTACCTGCTTCCTTATTACAAGGCAGGACTGGATGGAGTGATTGTACAGGATATCGGTGCGGTTAAGTTTATAGGAGAATATTTCCCTGAAATGCCGGTGCATGCCAGTACACAGATGACGATCACCAATACACTTGGAGCAGACTTCTTAAAAAGATACGGAATTACGAGAGTTGTACCGGCAAGAGAACTTTCTTTAAAGGAAATCCGTGATATGAAGAAACAGACAGGACTGGAGATGGAATGTTTTGTACACGGAGCCCTTTGCTATTGTTATTCCGGACAGTGTCTGCTAAGCAGCATGATTGGTGGACGAAGTGGCAACAGGGGACAGTGTGCGCAGCCATGTCGTCTGCCTTATCAGACAGAAGGAAAGAAACCGGCGGATCTTATGAGTCTGAAAGACTTGTGCACAATTGACATTTTACCGGAACTGATCGATGCCGGGATTGATTCGTTTAAAATAGAAGGAAGAATGAAGCAGCCGGAATATGTATATACGGTTGTAAAAATGTATCGTAAATATGCAGATCAGTATCTGAAACTTCAGAAAGAAGGCAAAGGGAAATCCTCGTATCATGTATCAGAGGCAGACAAAAGAGAGTTACTTGCAACTTATCAGAGACGTGGTTATTGTGAAGGCTACTATTATCAGCATAACGGCAAGGACATGGTATCTTTGAAGCGTCCAAAGAATGGAAGAGATGGAAGTGCAGAGGAAAAGCCATGGCAGGATATAAAAGTACAAGAAAAAATTAATGGTATTTTAACACTTTCTGTCGGAAACCGTGCTAAACTAACAGTATCATGCGGTGATGTTACTGTAGAATGTATCGGACAGGAAGTGCAGGCGGCACAGAAGCAACCGTTAGATCCGGCAAGAATCGAAAAGCAGATGCGCAAAACCGGTAATACAGAGTTTACATTTGATAATCTGGAGATTCTGGTTGAAGGAAATGTATTCCTCCCGATGCAGGCATTGAATGAACTGCGAAGAGAAGGTATTGAAGAACTGACGGAGCAGATACAGATGCAGTACAGACGGGAAGAAGCCGGTTGTGGAATGAAAACAGCAACAGCGGGATTCGATAGAGATGCGGATGGTGTAACAGAAACAGCAGGCAAAAAAGAATGCTGTATATCTGCAAGTGTACAGAACAAAGCTCAGCTTGATACAGCGGTAAACAGCAAAATCCGGTACATCTATCTGGAGGAGGATGTAGAATTTGAACGGGAAGACGGTGTACAGTATTTCCTTGCCATGCCATATATTTTCAGAGAGAATACAATCAAAAGATATGAAAAAATGTATACAGAGATCGAGAAAAAATATGATGGTATTCTGATCCGGAACTGGGAAAGCTATGCGTGGCTGAAACGGCATGAATATCAGAAAGAAATCCGCAGTGATTATAACCTTTATATATTTAATCGGAAGACAAAAGAGGAATTGAGACGATTGGGAATTGCCCGGGGAACGGCATCAGTGGAATTGAATGACCGTGAACTGGCAAGAATTGGAATAGAGGAGCAGGTGTTTATCGCATATGGTTATCAGCCGGTGATGATCAGTGCAGGATGTATCCAGAAGACCAGTGCTTCCTGTGATGGAAAAGGCGGTGTACTTTCGATTTCGGATCGTTATCAGAAGAAGTTTGCAGTCAGACGATATTGCAGAGACTGCTATAATGTGATGTATAATTCGGCTCCGCTGTTCCTAGCCGATAAGGCAGAAGAGGTACATGTATTGGCACCCGCAGAATTACGTCTGGACTTTACGACAGAAAGCAGCGGACAGGTGAAAGAGATCTGTCATGCATATACGCTCGCATTCGAAAAAGGGTGTAAGACAGAACCTCCGATGCAGGACTATACAAGAGGACATTTTAAAAGAGGAGTAAAGTAGGTGAAGAGTTGGTAAATATAATTGTACAGTTATCAAAATATCTGATGATTCTGATGATCACAGTGTATACATATCTGTGCTTCAGCATTTTCGGGTATTATGATCCGGATAAAAAGAAACGGTGTCTCAGAAAGCAGAATGTGTTGATGTTCGTGATGCATCTGACAGCATTTCTCGTGATGTATCTGGAAAAAAAGGACACAAAAATTCTGGCGTTATATCTGATGCAGGTAACGCTTCTTGGAGGAACCATCCTGTTATATAGTTTTATTTATCCAAAAGTATCGCGTCTGGTTGTAAATAATATGTGCATGCTTTTGAGTATTGGATTTATCATGATCACCAGATTAAATTATGATAAAGCGGCGAAGCAGTATCTGATCGCAGCAGCGGGAATTGTGCTTTGTCTTGTAATTCCGATCATCATCCGGAAGGTCCGCTTCTTATCAGAATGGAGAATCCTTTATGGAATTGTCGGAATTGTATCGCTGGCGGTGGTTGTGGTTGTCGGAAGAGTATCCTATGGTGCGATGCTTGGTTTTACGGTTGCGGGAATCAATATTCAGCCGTCGGAGCTGGTGAAGATCGTATTTGTGTTCTTTGTAGCATCCAGTTTTAAGCGTTCGACGGAATTTAAAGATCTCGTAGTGACGACGGTCGTAGCTGCTTTTCATGTGCTGATCCTGGTGGTATCGAAAGACCTTGGTGCGGCACTGATCATATTTGTGGTATATCTGGTTATGTTGTATGTGGCAACCCATCAACCACTGTATATTCTTGCCGGACTTGGCGCAGGAAGCTTGGGAGCAGTTGCGGCATATCATTTGTTTACGCACGTTAAGACGCGTGTCAATGTGTGGAGAGATCCATTCGGAACTTATGATAATGGCGGCTATCAGGTGGCACAGTCATTATTTGCCATTGGAACCGGTGGATGGTTTGGTGCGGGACTCTATCAGGGACAGCCGGATACGATTCCGGTATCTGCAGAAGACTTTATCTTTTCTGCGATTTCGGAAGAGATGGGACTGATCTATGCAATCGCACCACTCAAGATCGTATACCGCATGTACCGCAAACGCGATGGCTTCAGAGTGAACTATGAAAAGTTCATGGAAATTCTGAATGAGCTGTCTGAAAAAGATGATATATGCATCATAAAAGGTGATAAGATGATCTGGAAAGCGGTTCTTCAGGACAACCTTTATGAGAAGATCGAAGAGTTCCAGGGAGACAGAGACTTCTATATTCCGACAGTGGAAGAAACTCTGGACTATGCAAAACACGGATATCCTTCACAGGATGTTTCCTACAGAAAACTGGCTTCTTTCCTGAGAGATGAACTTCATATTTCAGAAGAAAAGATTGAAGAACTTCTTTACATTGTGTATAAAGAATTTTCCATGGATGGAATGCTTTCTGACATCATGGAAGAGTTCAAAAAACGTGATATTGTGTTTGATTCTGACCGCCAGATGGAAAGATTCGCGCCGATCATGATGGAAGTAAATAATAACACAAGAATGCTTGATTTCCGCGGATATACACCAAATGAGGTCAGCCGTGCCGAACAGGCTGCTGCCCCGGCACCGGTTGCTCCGGCAATGCCGTCTTTCGTACCGATGGCAAACACTCCGGCAGTAAATATGCAGCCGAAAAAGAAAGTATATCCGAATGATCCATGTCCGTGTGGAAGTGGAAAGAAATACAAGAAATGCTGCGGAAGAAACTGATATTTAACGACAGAATAGGGTTTATACAGAAAGGTTGAAACAAAAATGAAATTATTGATCGTGCGTCATGGTGATCCTGATTATTCTATAGATTCACTGACTGAGAAAGGCTGGAGAGAGGCAGAGCTTTTATCCAAAAAACTTTCAAAACTTGACATCAAAGATTTTTATGTTTCGACTATGGGACGTGCGAAGGATACAGCTTCGTGCACATTGAAAAAAATGAACCGCACAGCAACAGAATGCGACTGGCTTCGTGAGTTTGATGTACTGATCCATCGACCGGATGTGCCTGACCGCAGAATCTGTGCATGGGACTGGCTGCCGCAGGACTGGACACAGGATGAGCGTTTTTATCAGTATGATCACTGGTTTGAAAATGAAGCCATGCAGGAAGCCAACATGAAATATTATTATGATCAGGTAATCGGTGAATTTGATAAAGTTCTTGCAGAGCATGGTTATGTCCGTGACGGACACTACTATAGAGTAGAAAAAGCTAATAATGATACGCTTGTCTTCTTCTGTCATTTCGGGCTGGGCTGTGTGCTTATAAGTCATCTGCTCAGTATGTCGCCGATGGTACTCTGGCACAATTTGTGCGCAGCTCCGAGTTCTGTTACTACTCTGACAAGTGAAGAACGACGCAAAGGAATCGCAGGTTTCCGCATGAATTCCTATGGGGACATTTCCCATTTATATGCACATGACGAACCACCTGCATTTGCAGCACGTTTCTGCGAATGTTATGACAACGATGAACGACATGATTAAATAACAAAGACTATCCTTTCGGATAGTTCCATCTGTAATCCTCTTTTGATACAATTATTTTATGTTAATTCGATTACATAAGATAAATTGTGCGAATCAAAGGAGGATTATTTTTTATGAAGAGAAGGACACTGGCTTTAATACTGGCAGCGGCTCTGACAGTAACCAGCGTGGAAGGAACAGCGGTTATGGCAAGTGCAGCCGAGTTCACATCGGAGGTTGTGGAAGAAACAGAGGCAGAATTGGAGACTGCGCCGGAAGATAGTGCAGATGTAGCAGTTTTGTCGGATCAGGGGGATTCATCTGAGTCGGATGAGATTGAAATTTCTGACAGTGAATCACAGGATAGCGATAGTGCAGAAGAGCAGATTGATATATTCGAAGAGACGCAGGACGATACGGATGAAGAGGGAATAGAGATCACCGATGAAGAAGCGTTGACAGATGAGGAATCGAATATTGAAGTTTTCTCTGAAGAAGATGAAAGCACACCGAAACTGACTGGTATGGAAGTAAAGGGAATAAATGAGAATACTATGTGTGATGGTGTGGCAGGGATAGACTATTATGTTGCAGTTCAGATTACGTTAAAATTTGATGATAACACGACTTCAGAGTTCATTTTTCCATTAGGTGAAAAATCATATTGCGATGCTGAAAAGACAAAAGGATATACGATAAGGGCATCGCTGAGAAGAGGACCTGCAGGTGAAGATTTAATGGGACAGAAATTGCCGAAGGGAAATTACTATCTGTATTTTAAATGTGATGAAGATGAAACTATAAGCGCAAATATTATGGCATATATAAATAATCTTGAAGACGTTGGAGTGTGCCAGAGTGAAATTACGACAGGAGAAACCCCAGTGATTTCGTTCAGAAATGCATACAGATATTATAAATTTTTGCCGCAAAGAGACGGTATTTACATGGGCAGCACAAGTTCAGCCTATTGCATTCCATGGGTTGAAGATAAATCTGCGGGTGAAAGCACACCTTATAAAATCTATAAAAAACTTGAGGGCAGCAAGTGGGAGCTGCAAGCAAATGAACCGGTTTATTTTCAGGTATATGGCGGATATAAGGATGACCCTTCACATGAAACGGCAACTATTACTTTAAGCGAAGTGCCACAGCTTGAAAGTATCAGCACCACACAGTCAGAAGTTACTTTGCTTGAGAATTACGAAACTTGGTATGGTGAAGCAATTTCGCGCCTTCTGCGCTTTAACTATACGAATCAGGAAACTGAGGATTTTGACGTAAAATTTGGTTATGCAATGTACAGAGATCCTGATGGAAATACAGTAATGTCAGATCTTGTTTATGCAGATGGTGAAAATAAGGGAAAGTCGTTTGACTGGAACAATGCATATTTCAGTGGATGTAATTATGTGCCGAAAGGCTCTTATAAGTATATTTTTACATTAGAAAAAGATGGTCAGAAACTTATGCAAGTGGAGGTTCCAATAAAAGTAGAATCTCTGGCAGACCGTTATGTTCAGCTGAATAGCATCAAAGAAGGAACACAGGAAATAGATATAACCAACAGACAGTTTTATAAATTTGAACCGGAAGTAAACGGAGACTATATGATCAGCGCAGAAACAGGGCTGTCGTATTCAGTAATAGAAGTGAAGAAAGGCGGGACAACTGAGCGGCTGAATGAAATTAACGGAAGGGTTTTGTACAAACTTGAACAGGGTCATAAATATATCATTGATATTTATAATCATACGACAGATACCACCAGTACGAACCTGACTCTGAAACGACTGGCGAAAACGGAGTCTGTGGAAATTATATCTTATATGCCGCAGGAAATTAAGTGTATAGAGGGGCAGAAACCTAAATTCAATTTTATAAAAGTACGTATTAATACAGAAAAAGGATCTGAGGTTAGAAAACTGAATTACGGTGGTATTCCCGGAGTGGAAACAGATTCATATGGAAAGACTCTGAAATATTCCTTATATAAAAAAGAAAATGATCAGTATACGGAAGTATACGATCCGGAAGCAGGAGAATATGTATACAGAGTATTTTATGATGGAATAGAAGCGACGACTTCTATTCCGGTACATATTGCTTCTTTTGAAGAAGTGGCTCCGCAGGATAGCTTAGAAGAAGGCGAGAGCAAGACACTTTCAGCGAAAGACAATCAGATTTCTGCAAGGTATCTGGCTAATTTCACAGGCAGACACCGGTTTGAATTTAATAAGAAGGTAAATGTGTATTGTGTTGGGGATACAGGTACATCAAAGACCTATTCAAACGTTTCGGAATTTTGCGAAAAACTTGTAAGAGGAAACGCGTACTATCTGTACATTACATCAGACACAGGACTTGAAGATCTTCAGGTCAAAGTTACGGAATTGCAGAAACCGGTGAAGCTGGAAATACTTGCAGATAAGAACGAATACATTGCGGGCATAGATGATCTGTCGAATATCAATCTTCGAACCAGAGTTACATACAGTGATGGGTCTGGGCAGATAATAGGAATGAATGATCCGGTATACGGAGGTATGCTGTCATACAGAGCCAGTACAGAAGGTGGAAAAACAGCGGAATACTACAGTCTACTGACAGAAGGAGAATGGAACTGTGTACCGTATATTTACGGACAGGGGAATGAAATCTCACTGAGTGGAACTGAGATAATAGGTACAACAATTAAGGTAACGATGCCGAATGCAGAGAATCTTGAGGAGCTTGAAGAGGGGGCTTCAAAGACTGTCGAACCTGTAAAACGTAAATTTTATAAATTTATACCGAAAACAAGTGCCGGTTATGAAGTGAAGGTTTCTGACGGAGCGACTGTAAATGTGTATTCAGTTTATGATGGCAGCTTATCAAATCATGGAAGTATGCCGAATCTGACTACGGGTGTAACATATTTTGTCATGGTTTCCACACCGTATTCTGTAGATTTGCAGATCAAGAAAAGAGAGAATGCAGAAGATGATGGATATGTGATGGATGAAAAGTATGATCAGACATTTAACCTCAATGACATGCATAGGGAGGAACCGCTTTATTTTATATTTAAACCGACTGAAACAGGGTATTATAAGTTCTGGACAGAAGGTAATGTATATCCATATGTTGCACTTTATGAAGAAGATAAGAATATTGGAGATGTTTATCCTTATGCGGCAGATAATGTCGTCCTGACAGCAAAACTGGAAAAAGGAAAAACTTATGGATATTTAGTGATCTGGGATCCATATAAGGGGTCAAATCTTACCGTACATTTTGCAAAGACAGAACATCAGAGCATCAAGAGTCTGGAACTGGTTCTGAAAAAAGGTGCGACAGAGGATGCAATGACAGTTATGAACGGAGTACTGGATGTATATGATCTTCGGATTAATTATGCAGATCATTCCACTCTGGTTGAAGCTGCATCGGAATTCAGATCCTGGGGTTCATATGACTGTGAAGGAAGCGATGAATATGGCAATAAGTGGAAGATATTTGTAGATAACAGCGAAGCAGTGCTGGATGCAAAAGACACAAAGTACGAGATAAAACTGACATATTATGATCCTGAAAAGGAAAACACATATCAGAATACGGTTTGGATTCCGGTCAAAGGAATCGAGGGCATGAAGGCTATTGAAAATGGCACTTCTGTAAAACCATTCCAGAATAGTGGTGTAGATGCATATTTTACCTTTACACCATCTGAGTCAGGCGAATACATTATGCAGTTTGAGACAGAAGATGGAGAAGCGATACCATATGCTTATGCCTGCAGTTATAATGTGCGATATAGTGACTTTCAGTCTATAGAAGTAAAGAGTGTACCTGCAGAGACACTTAACGAAAAAAGTGTAACTGCAATGCTTACCGGTGGTGAAACATATCTTGTCAGAGTCGGCAGAAGGAACATGGACTGTAACGGAAGCACCTCCTTCAAAATCGAAAAGGCAAAAACAGTAAAAAGTGTAGAAATCAAGAATAAACCGGATCAGAAGACGGTGTATAACACAGATGGTAATATAGAGGCTTCTCTGGAAGGACTGATTCTGACAGTTTACTACAAAGACGGAACTAAGGAAGATGTTGCTTATGGCGAAAATGATGCAGCAGGATATGGTATAACCGTAGAAGATAGGTATTGGAAAGATGCAGATACCTACACAGTCACTGTATCACTTCGAAAGTATTATCTTCAGGTAGATTATAAGAGAGTAGATATTCCGGATGAGATACAGACAGTGAATACAGGTATCAGTACAAAGCTTCCTGCATCTGATCAGGTGGTTGTTCCGGTAATGTTTACCCCGAAAAAAACAGGTTATTATTTTGTTGATGTGGAAAATGGTTCTGTAAGCAGTGTACAAAAACTGGCAGCACAGGAGTCAGCGCAGGCCCGGATGCGTGGAACAGGAACTTCTTCGAATGCCGGAGATACGCAGTATTTTGAAGCAGATACTAGTTATATGATCTACATTTATACAAATAAAAAAGAATCTACGGTGACCATCCGGGAAGGTGCATGCAAATGGGAAACAATTGCAGGAACCATTGTTAAAGCATCCTGTACAACCGGTGCATCCTGCAAACAGGAATGCAAAGTTCATAACCATACACGTGTGGTTGAAGGTGATAAAGCAGCCGGTCACGGTTACAGTTCATGGAAAGTAACGAGGGAAGCTGACTGTACGAGAGCCGGTGAGAAACAGAGAAGATGTGTTTATTGTGGTCATGTAGAGAAGGTACAGACGGAACCGGCTAAAGGACATAAATATAGTGACTGGAAAACGACAAAAGAAGCTACTGTCCTTGATATGGGACAGCAGGAACGCATCTGCAGTGTATGCAAAAAGAAAGAGACAAAGTCCATTGCGAAGCTGAAAGCAACGATCAGCTTGAATGTATCAGGCACGATCCCGCTTAAGACGAAACAGACCTTTACACCAAAAGTCACGATGGGAAAAGGCGACAAAGTTGTCTCTTGGAAATCCAGCAACAAAAAAGTTGTTTCTGTTGGCAGGAACGGTAAAGTAAAAGGTCTGAAAGCAGGCAAAACCGCAACGATCACGGTACAGCTTCAGAGCGGACTGAAAAAGAGCTTCAAGGTAAAAGTTCAGAAGAAAAATGTTGCAACTAAATCTCTGAAGGTGGTGAATGTATCCACCGGAAAGAAAGTTTCTTCGAAAGTAAGCATGAAACGCAAACAGACACTGAAGCTTGCAACGACGGTTTCACCGATCACAAGCAAAGAGAAAGTGAAATACTCTTCCTCCAATAAGAAGGTTGCAAGTGTATCTTCCAAAGGTGTGATCAAAGCAAAGAAGAAAGGTAAAGCAACGATTACCGTGAAATCCGGCAAAAAGACTTACAAGATCAAAGTAACAGTCAAATAAAATATAAAATATTTCAGCAGAGAAAGCTATGCCGGGGGAAAACAATCCTCCGACATGGCTTTTTTTACTTTCAAAACAGGTCATTTCGCGATACAATGTACTAGGATGCTAAAAGACAAATTTGAGGATTGATAAATGAATGAAAAATTTTTGAAAGAGAAGAAAAGTCAGAAAATACTGTTAAGTGTTATGGCAGCATTGATTCTCATACTGGCAGTCTGTGCGATTTCTACAGCAGATACTGCGATACCTGAAAACGCGCTGACTCAGTGTGAACCTGAGCGTATACAGGATCTGGATAATGGTGTACAACAGATTTATTTTAACATAGATCAGAAGAACGACGGGGATTCACTGGTGTTTTTTACTTTGCATCAGTATGTGGATGTGTTTGCAGACGGAGAACGGATATACAGTCTGAATCAGACAGGTGGGGTGTGGGGGCATACTACAGGATATGTATGGTGCTTTGTAAAACTGCCGAAAGATGTAAAACAGATGGAAATACGTCTGACACCCTGTTATCCGGAAGTAGCCGGTCAGATGAGAGAATATTATATAGGATCCGAACATGAGATATATAGGACATTACTTCGCCGGTCCATGCCGGAAATGGTGATCAGTGTATTTATATTCATTGTTGGTGCGGTTATAGCGCTTTACTGGACGGTCATACACAAGAGCAGCCAGATAGATGGCACGTTGTTATATTTTGGCACATTTTCGATTTTGCTGGGTCTGTGGTCTGCAAATGAGACAGATGTGGCAGCACTTGTGCTTCTGAACAGACAGGCATCTGCATTTGCAGCATTTGCACTTCTTATGGCGATGCCGCTTGCGTTTATTTTGTTTATAAAAAGCTTTCTGGATATCAAAGATGAGAAATACTGGAAAATAATCTGCAACATTAATATACTGACCATGGCTATAAGTTATGTGTTGAATTTTACCGGTATATATGAATTCAGAAGGAGTCTGTGGATAACACATGTGGTAATCATTCTTTTGCTGATTTATCTGTTTGTGGTGATTACCGGAAAGATTGTAAAACATCGGGTAGACCGGAGACTTCGGGCATGTGTAGGTGCACTTGTACTGATATTTGCAGGTACAGTTGCAGATCTCGGCCGGTATTACAAAACAAGCAGTAATGCGGGTGTGCTTGGAAAACTGTCGTTTCTTATATTTATAATCGTTCTGGGAATAGAATCTGCAAAGCAGGCCATTGAAAGTCTGCAAAAAGGCAGAAGGGCAGCTGAACTTGAACAGTTTGCACTTAATGATTCCATGACGGGGCTTTACAATAGAAATGCATATAATTATTTCGTTAAAAACAGACAGGGACTGGAAAATTATATGATCGTGACGTTTGATCTCAATAACCTGAAAAGCTGTAATGATAACTATGGACACAGTGCAGGAGATGTATATATTATCCATTCAGCACACATTATTGAGAGTATTTTTGAACGTTTCGGAAAGTGCTACCGGATTGGCGGAGATGAATTCTGCTGTATCATTCCCAAAGCAAACGGATTCAATATAGAACGATTTATTCAGAAACTGCAGCAGGAAGTGGAAATATTTAACAACAAAAACATCATTCCGGTCAGAGCCGGGATAGCATGCGGCTATGCATTTTTCAGAGCAGATGATACAGACATTGAGAAAGTACGTGAGCGCGCGGATGAGATGATGTATCAGAATAAAAAGAAACTTAAAGGGCAGGATTAAAAATAGAAATATAGGAGAAAATATTTGATTTCAAAGACAATGCGCACGATCTTACACGCACTATCTTATGGAAATATTGAGGTGGAAGCATCCAGGCGGCTGGCAGATATCAAGAAGCTGGATGCGATGCGGATTTTTTTTAAGATATTAGATACAAAGGTTTATAATGGGAATCACGAGGTGCCGGTGCGGCTTTATTTTCCATCGGAGGAAGCCATGAGCGGCGATGTAGTAGAGGGAGAAAAATATCCGGTACTGCTGTTTTTTCATGGCGGCGGCTGGGTGACTGAAAGCATCGAAAATTATGACCGGGTATGCAGCCGGATGGCGCAGTCCACCGGACATATTGTGATGTCGGTGGAGTACCGCCTGGCACCGGAATACCGTTTTCCGATTCCGTTTGAAGACTGTTATGAGGCGGCAAAAGCACTCTATACAGGGCGGTTGATATTACCTGCTGATCCGGATCGAATCACGATCATCGGAGACAGTGCGGGCGGAAATCTGGCAGCTGCAGTTTGCCTGAAGGCCCGTAATACAGGAGATTTTACACCGAAAAAACAGATTCTGATCTATCCGGCAGTAAATAACTGTTATACAGCAAAATCACCTTACAGATCCGTGCAGGAAAACGGAGAAGACTATCTCCTCACGGCAGTCAAAATGGAAGATTATCTGACCCTGTATGAGAGTTGTGCAGAGGACAGAAATAATCCGTATTTCTCTCCGTTAATGGAAAAAGATTATACAAATTTACCTGACACACTGATTCTTACAGCGGAATTTGACCCTCTCCGTGATGAGGGCGAAGAATATGGAAAACGATTAAAAGAAGCCGGAAATCATGTAGAAATACACAGGATTTCGGATGCACTTCATGGTTATTTTGCACTTGGAATCAGATTTTTGCATGTACAGGAAAGTTTTGATATTATGAATCGTTTTTTAAGTAAAGGAAGCGAATAAACGTGGAAAAAGGATACTCAAAATGGAGAAAATTAGATAATGCAGCACTGGCTTTTCCACTTGTAACCGACAAAAATGATACCAGAGTTTTTCGGTTTTACTGTCAGTTAAAAGAGACTGTAGACAGTGAAATTCTGCAGCGGGCACTGGATCAGACAATGGAGAAATATCCGTTGTTCCGTGCAGTTCTGCGAAAGGGACTGTTCTGGTTCTATCTGGAGCGAAGGGATATAGATGCATTTGTAAAAGAGGAAAAGAGACCACCGTGCAGCAGCCTGTATATACCGGATAAAAAAAGCCTTTTATTTCAGGTGAGTTATTACAAAAACCGCATTAATTTTGAGGTGTATCATGCGTTGACAGACGGTACCGGAGCAATGAATTTCTTAAGTGAACTGGTACAGAATTATCTGATTCTGATGCATCCGGAGGCAGATTTACCACGTGTGGAACATCCGGAGGAACCAACACCCGGAGCGCAGGAAGAAGACAGCTTTTCACAGTATTATTCCTCGGATATTCCGAAAAACAAAGAGAAAAAACAGTCAGCTGTGAAGCTAAAAGGCGAAAAATTACTGCATGCAGATATGCAGATCACAGAGGTAGTTGTCCCGGTAAAGGAGACGCTGGCGAAAGCTCGCTCTTATGGTGTTTCGATTACGGTTCTGCTTACGGCAATGTTACTTTGTTCGATACATGAGGAGATTCCGAAGAACCGGCAGAAGAAGCCAGTTGCATTGATGATTCCGGTCAATCTGCGCAATTATTTTCCGTCTCAGTCGATGGGGAATTTCTTCGGATGGATTGAAGTTGGATATACTTTTTCTGATGAGACAACCTTTCAGAATGTATTATATGATGTAAAAAAACAGTTCAAAGAGAAGCTTGTAAAAGATAAAATAGCGATGGATATGAACGGATATGTGCGTCTGGAAAAGAATCCGGTAATACGTGCGGTGCCGCTTGAAATCAAGAAATATTTTATGATGGCGGGGGCGAATCTTGGCAGCAGGAGTATTACAGCCGTGTATTCTAATATTGGTATTCTGAGATTTCCGGAAGAATACCAAGAGTATATTGAACGATTTGGTATCTTTGCAAGTACCAATTCTCTGCAGCTTTGTTCCTGTTCATATGAAGATAAGATGGTGCTTGGATTTACATCCAAAATTCCGGATGACAGCATTCAGAAGAATTTTATGCGTATGCTGCATGAGGAAGAAATTTCATATAAAGAAGAGACAAATGACTTTCCCGGATGTGGGGAGCAGCAGAAAAAAGAAGAGAAAAAGGTTTTACAGACATTCAGTTTTCTGTGTCTTGCCGTATCTGTGATCTGTGGAATGATTAACTATCTGATGCTGGAGACACTGAACTGGTTCTGGTTTGCTGCGGCCGGCTGTCTGTGTGCATGGCTGGTTGTCGGAGTGGCATATTTTAAACGCAGAAACATTCTCAAAAATCTGGTATGGCAGTTGCTGCTCATTACGGTTTTGTGCGTATTATGGGATCATTTTATCGGATGGAAAGGCTGGTCCGTAGATTTTGTATTTCCGTTTGGAGCGCTTGCAGTGCTTGGAAGTGTCCCTGTAATCGCAAAAGTCAGCCATCTGGAGAGGGAAGAATATCTGTATTATCTGCTTCAGGCAGCCATGATCGGATGCCTTCCGGCAGTCTTTATCCGGATTGGAATCATAAAATATACGATGCCGTCCGTACTCTGTACGGGCATCAGTTTTCTGGTCCTGGCGGGGATGTTTATCTTCCGAAAGAAAGATACATTAAGAGAATTTCGAAAGAAACTGAGAATGTAAAATATGATTTACGAGAAAGGAAAATACTGATGTTAGAATGTGATTATGAAGTGAAACAGATTGATGGAGATTATGCACATCTGCAGAGAATCGACAGACCGGAGGAGGAACTGAAGCTGGTGGCGAGAGCACTGCTTCCGATGGAAATCTATGAAGGATGTATTCTACATTATGAAATGATGCAGTATTCCATGAAATAGAGGAGCAGGAAGCGGAGTTGTCTGCAATGCTCTGAGAAAAACCTCGGGAGAAAGTTATGGAACAGTATTACTACAACCATATGAATAAACAGGAACAGGCTGCTTATCATGGAATCCTTCAGGGGATTTCCGGACTGGCGGATGAGTTTCAGATTCCGGCACTGGACGGAGAAACTTTGTATAATGTCTTTTTCCAGCTGCGTCTGGATCATCCGGAGATTTTCTGGGCAACGGGATATAAATACCGATATTACAAAGAATCACCGAATATTATTTTTGTTCCGGAATATCTGTTTGATAAAGGCAAAATAAAAGAGCATCAGAAAGCAATGAAATCCAGAGTTGAAAAGCTTGTGCGTCCGGCGAAGGACATGTCCGAATGGGAAAAAGAAAAATATGTACATGATTTTATCTGTCAGAATGTACATTATGACAAGCTGAAAAAAGCTTATTCCCATGAGATCATCGGCCCGCTCGGACAGGGCGTTGGTGTCTGCGAGGGCATTGCAAAAGCGGTAAAAGTCCTTCTGGATGCGCTGGGCGTCTGGTGCGTGATCACAATATGTGGAAACAATCCGGAAAAAGGTATCAAATACCGTCATACCTGGAACATTGTCCGGATCGGCGGGATGTATTATCATCTGGATGCGACTTTTGATAATACACTCGGAAACAGTGATAAAGTCGAAGATATTCGTTATGATTATTTCAATCTTGATGACAAAAGTATATTCCGGGATCATGAGCCACTGATCGCAGCAGCACCTCATTGTACAGATCACGATCACTTTTATTACAGAGAAAAGAAGCTGTCTTTTACAAAGACAGAAGATGTGTATAAACGTTCACTTCAGGCAGCAAAAAAGGGAAAAACGCTGACATTTCACTGGAGAGGCGGTTACCTGACAAGAGAAGTTCTGAATGAACTTCTTGGACTTATCCGTAAGGCCGGTGAAGAAAAAAACAAGACAGCAGCAGTCAATATCAACTGGCCGCAGGCTGTACTGCGTCTGCATTATACAGAAGCACAGATGCAGGAATGCATCACAATGGAAGATGCAAATGAAGGGGAAAAGGAATAACAGATACACGGCAGTACAATGGTAATAAAAGGGGAGACAGACATGCTTGAGACATTTAATGTTCTACGAATCGATGAGCCGGATTTCGGATGTGAGGGACGTCCGGACGGGATGGCAGTGAAGGACAACGTCCTTCTGAAAAGTAATTATACAGGTGAGGAAATGACAGTCAGAGAGAAGGATGCCCGGCTGTATGAGCTGGATATCAATGAAGGAGATCAGGTATTTCTGATCGACGGTGAGTTGCGAAAGATCCGCTGAGATGATGTGTCCTGACTGAACGCGGCTTACGGAGAGCTGATAAAAATAGACTAGAAAGTGCAGGAAATGGAGATGGAATTAAATATTCTTGACTGGTTCCAGACGTTACATACACCGATTCTGGATAAAATTATGACATCGATCACAAAGCTGGGGGATGCGGGGATTTTCTGGATTATCCTGACACTGCTTTTTCTTATCATACCAAAGATGAGAAAAACAGGAATCATTATGGCAGCAGCACTGATCATGGATCTGCTGATCTGCAATGTAGCAGTAAAAAATCTGGTAGCAAGAACAAGACCATACGATGTAAACACCAGCGTGCAGCTGCTGGTAGCAAAGCTTCATGATTATTCATTCCCATCGGGACATACGGCCGCATCTTTTGCTTCGGTTACCGCGTTGTATCTGGCAGGTGAAAGGAAGCTCTGGAAACCGGCACTGGTACTTGCCTGTCTGATTGCAGTATCGAGATTATATCTGTATGTCCATTATCCGACGGATGTTCTGGGTGGTATGGTTTTTGGAATCCTGGCAGGATTTGCGGGCTATTGGATTGTGAAACTTCTGGAAGCAAAGCTTTCCGGAAGAAAGAACGCAGGGAATCAGATACGGGGGTAACGACATGCACAGGATAAGACAATCCATTCAGTTTTATGGAAGAGTTCAGGGTGTGGGCTTCCGCTACAAACTTGGTTATCTGGCAGACAAATACAGTGTGACCGGATGGGCGAGAAATGAATATGACGGATCGGTTTCGACAGAACTGCAGGGGCTGGAAGAAGATATTGACAAGATCGTACAGGCACTTTACAATGACCGGTATATAGAGATTGACGATATCCGAAGACGTGAGATTTCTGTGGATGAGGAAGAACGAAGATTCGGAGTTCGGTATTAAAGGAGGACGCACGAGTGGACGAATTATATCAGGCAATTGAGGAGAAGATCAAAGCAGCAGGATATCCGCGAGAGATTTCCGGCCAGGCTGTTTATGAAGATATCTGTGATCAGATCGAGGGAAAAGAAAACGGCAGTTATGTGCTACTGTCCAAATTTGAGGACGATGTGATTTTTGAGTATCACATTACGATCATGGATCATGAATTTAATCTCGGGATTCTCACGATGAGACTTCCGGAAGGCATATATGCGGCAAACTTTGATGAAGACTGATAAATCGGAGCAGGTGAAAACCTGCTCTTTTTGTATGCTGGTTATGGTAAGTACTATAGCTACATACAAACATTTCACATTTTCGTGAAAAACCACAGAAAAACATTTTGCAATTTCGTGAAAAAACCGGTTATACATTTTGCGATTTCGTGATACAATACTATCAGATAATGAAATCTGTCTGAAAGTATTTATGGAGGAGATTGAATGTTTTTTCGTAGGAAAGCATATGTAAAGCTTTTGCAGTGGAAAGAATTAGCGGCAGGAACGTCAGCAGTTCTGTTGGAAGGAGCCAGACGTATTGGTAAGAGTACGATAGTCGAAGAATTTGCAAAAAATGAATATGATGATTATATGATTTTGGATTTTGCAAGGGAAAACAGGGACGTGCAGAATCTTTTTATAGATGATATGGATGATCTGGATAGCTTTTTCCGTAATTTATTTCTTTTGAAGGGACGGGATTTGAAAGGAAAAAATTGTGTCCTGATTTTTGATGAAGTTCAGTTGTTTCCGAAGGCAAGACAGGCAATTAAATATCTGGTGGCGGATGGCCGGTATGATTATATTGAAACAGGATCATTGATTTCAATACGTAAAAATATTCAGAATATCCTTATTCCATCAGAAGAATATCGGATAAAAATGTATCCAATGGACTTTGAAGAATATCTGTGGGCACTGGGTGACACGGTCACATTTGAGGCGATTAAAAGCGCTTATGAAAGGCGAAAGCCACTGGGGGATTCTGTTCACAGAAAAATAATGAAAAAGTTCCGGACATATATGGTCATAGGTGGAATGCCACAGGCTGTCAGTGCATTTGTTGAAGGAAAAACTTTTGCACAGATTGATTTTATAAAAAGAAATATACTGAGTCTTTATGAAGAGGATCTGGCAAAATATGATCGAGACAATCGGGAAAAAGCATCGGTGGTTTTCCGAACGATTCCAGAACAGCTGGAGAATAAAAATTCACATTTCAAATTTTCTGTGATTGATAAAAATGCAAGATATCAAAATTACGTAGATGCGGTAAGCTTTATATCAGAGTCTATGATGGGGAATGAGTGCATTAATGTAACAAAACCGGAAGTGGCACTTGAATTGTTTGCAGACCGTAGTAATTTCAAACTGTATATGGGCGATACCGGACTTCTGGTAACACAGATTATGAAGAGTAGAGATGAGACAGATGAAGACTTGTATAAAGCACTGATTATAGATAATCTCAGCATTAATCAGGGGATGATTATTGAAAATGTGGTTGCACAGATGCTCAGAGCATCTGGTCATGAATTGTATTTTCATGAGTATTTATATACTCCGGAAGATTCTGTCAGGGAAAAGAAATATGAAATAGATTTTATGACTGTTAAAAAGAAAAAAATCTGTCCGATTGAGGTAAAATCTTCCGGATACATGTCTCACAAATCTTTTGATTATCTGACGAAAAAATACCAGTTGAAGATGCAGGATCGTTATATTATTTATACGAAAGACTTAAAATATAAAGATGAGATTATGTATATACCGATTTATATGACAATGTTAATATAAGGGAACTACAGGAGGGAGATATACTATGAAAAAGATGAAAAAACTTCTGGCACTTTTGATCGTGATATCAATTGTCAGTACTTCGATGGGAACTGCTGTATTTGCATCATCGGATCTGCCAGCAGAAATACAGTCGGACCAGAAAACAGAGAGTGAAGATAATCTTCAGAATAATGCCAACATCGATGTGGAAGGAACAGATTCCGTAGGAGATATACTCGCATTGGCAATCTCAGAAGAAAACGAGAAATCTGAAGAACGGCAGAAGTCAGTGAACAGTATTACAGGACTGGATTTCAGCGAAAATAATGCCAGCGTTGAGTATCAGACTGAAGAAGATGCTGAGATCGTTGTTGCAGTATATGATGAACAGCATTCCAGAATGCTGGCATCCGGAAATACTGATGCATCAAAAGATGGGACTGTAGCATCTGTCACCATCACCGGTGATATGCCTCAGTACTTTGTTGCCACAGCATTTCTTCTGGATAAGGAGAGTCATGAAGCACTGTGCGATTCTTTTACTACGGAAATGTATACAAAGGATATTCAGGATCTTAAAAATTCGACAACAGACAATTACGACCAGGACAAGGTTGTTCAGCTTGAAGAAGGCAATAAGGACACTAACTTTGCTGTATTCAATGACGAGACAAAAGTTGTAACAGAAGACTCAGAAAAGAACCAGATTAAAGATAACGGCGACGGTACATACACCATTACAAATATGGATGATACTCTGTCCGATCTTAAAGCGGGTGATACTATTGCCTGCAGCTACAGTGACGGAACCTTCCTTTTGATAAAGGCTGGAAGCATCCAGTCAGACGGAACAACGATAATTGTCACCGAAGACACCGATGCAGGCCTTACAGATTACTTTGATTATGTCAAGATTGAAGCAGACAGTTCCCAGGGAGAAATGGAGATAGATAACAGTCTGCTTGAAGATGGTGTGACACCAACAAGTGATGTTCAGGAAGCTGGCTATTCATCACATGAAGCAAGCATTTCCAGAAGTGTTTCCTATAATGCCTCAAAAGAATTTGAAAGTGGCGTAAAGCTCACAGGAAATTTTACATATGGATTTATGTTTACGGTTGATGTTTATGTTACTTCACAGTATCAGTATTTATCGATAAAGAATGAAGTGAATGCCGGGATTTCTGTAGATATATCTGGAAAGCTGGCTCAAAAAGAAATACCGCTTGGACGGATTGAAGTGCAGCCTGTTCCATGCATAAATGTAGGTTTTACACCGTCCTTTGTTGTTGAAGCCTCCGCGAAGATAGAGTGGAGTGGAGAAATAAGTGCATGTATCGGAGGTGCATATGATGGCAACACAGGATTCAAAAATCTTTCAACGTGGCCATCATGTGACAGCAGTCTTAAAATGGAAGGCAAACTCTTTATAGGCATAAAGGCAACGCCATATGTGTCATTCATAAGTGATAAATTAGCCAAAGCCAGCTTATCTTTTACTGGAGGAACTGAAATTATTGCAACGAATAACATATATGGTGCAGCTGATGGTAAATTACATGAATGTACGTTGTGCCTCGGTGGAAAAGTATATGCAAATCTAGCGCTGGAACTTGAGACTGATTTTTTGAAGGATAAAGTAAAGAAAACCAAATCTTATAATCTGGCTAAAATCAAAATTTCTGATTTTTATTATTCGACAGACCATGACGAATTCGGCTGGACAACCTGTCCGTATATCAGCTACCCGGTCAAAGTCAGTGCAAAAGACAAAGATGGCAACAATATCACAGGTACTACCACAATAACTGTTACAGGTAAGGAAAGCGGTAAAGCAGTAAAAATAAAAGATAAAACATCAAAAATCCTTGACTCTGTCACTTTAACCGATTCAGAAGAAAAGACAGTCTACCTGCCAAATGGGGCATATGTGGTACATGCAGTGAACGGAGACCAGCAGGGTGAAGCAGATCTGACCGTGACAGGCGGTGAAACAGAAGTTAAGCTGAATTTAGAAGCAATCATCGCGTCAGGTGTGGATGGCAATATTACATGGAAACTCATGGGAAACGGAACTTTGTATATAGATGGGAAAGGGGATATGCCGGATTATAGAGATGTGGGACCATGGTATGCGTCATACGTAAATGATCATAAGATTCTAAAAGTGATTATAGGAAAAGGAGTCACAAGTATAGGTGGATATGCGTTTAGAGAATGTAGTAGATTGAAGAGCATAGAGATCCCTGATAGCGTAACGAGTATAGGATGGCATGCATTTAATAGCTGTAGCAGTTTAAGCAGAATAGAGGTTCCTGACGGTGTAACGAGTATAGGAATGGGTGCATTTAATAGCTGTAGTAGTTTAAGAAGTATAGAGATTCCTGACAGCATAACGAGCATAGAAGATAGTGTATTTAGTGGTTGCAGCAGTTTGAATAGTATAAAAATTCCTGACAGCGTAACGAGTATAGAATTTGCTGCATTTTCAGGCTGCAGCAGTTTAAGCAGAATAGAGATTCCTGATAGCGTAACGAGGATAGGAAGTGTTGCATTTTCAGGCTGTAGCAGTTTAAGCAGAATAGAGATCCCGAACAGTGTGACGAGCATAGAATATGAGACATTTCAATTTTGCAACAGTCTAAGTAGTATAGAAATCCCAGATAGCGTAACAAGTATAGGAATGTGTGCATTTAGAGCATGCAGTAGTTTGAAGAATATAGAAATACCGGATAGAGTAACAAGCATAGGAGAGTGGGCATTTAGAGAGTGTAGCAGTTTGGAAAGCATAGAAATCCCAAACGGTGTAACGAGCATAGGAGAGTATACATTTTCAGGCTGCAGCAGTTTAAGGAGTATAGAAATTCCGGACAGCGTAACGGATATAGGAAGGAGGACATTTGAGGGATGTAGCAGTTTAAAGAGTATAGAGATCCCGGAAAGTGTAACGAGCATAGCGTATGGGATATTTTTAGACTGCAGTAGTTTAAGCAGAATAGAGATTCCTGACAGCGTAACAGGCATAGGATGGTATGCATTTAGTGGCTGTAGCGGTTTGGAAAGTATAGAAATACCAAACAGTGTAACAGGCATAGGAGAGTGGGCATTTAGTGGATGTAGTAGTTTAAGGAGTATAGAGATCCCAGACAGTGTAACGAGGATAGGAATGAGTGCATTTAGTGGCTGTAGCAGTTTAAGCAGGATAGAGATTGGGAATAGCGTAACGAGGATAGAATCGTCTACATTTAGTTGTTGTAGCAATTTAAGCGGCATTTATTTCAAAGGAAATAAACCGGATCCTGATTATGATTTTCTCTACGGACTTTCCAATGTCACCATCTACTACCCACAGAACGACACCACCTGGTCTGATATTGAATCAGATTCATACGGAGGCACAAACATCAAATGGGTTGCATATGATCCGTCAATGCCGGCTACAGCTTCCGTTGGTGTCGAATCCACAGGAAATGCAGTAAGCGCAGAAGATTTATTTGATGAATCCGGCGTCACATCTGAAAGTCAGAATGGAATTCCAGATTTTTCAGATGATGTGTCTGATTCTGAGGCAGAGATTTCCGAAGCAGATATCACCATTGAATCAGAAAATGATTCTGATTCACTTACCGAGACACCACCTGCATCAAATGACGATGCAGTATCTGTCGACGAGACGGCAGAAGATGATTTTAACTCAGATGACATGGTAGTGACTGAATTAACACCAGCCGTATCAAATGCACAGGCAGATGCGACTTCTGGTTCTTCGTATATGTTCTCAAATCTTGTTCCACTTGGCAGATATCTTTTCGTGGTGGTTAAGGATGAAAATGCTGAGGACTTCCTGGCGGAATCAAATCTTCTTTACATTAGTCAGAAGAATGCGGATGAGGAAGGAACTGTATTATTCAGGTATATTCTGAGAGAAAACTGTGAATCCCCAGTTGCCAGGGTATTTGGGGCACAGTTAAAGGATATCTCAGGAGCAGAGGTTACTTTGTCAGAAACAGCATATACTTATGATGGTACAGTCAGAACACCTGCTGTGACGGTTAAGATGGATGGTGATATTCTTAAGAATGATGTAGATTATACCGTTGAATATGCCAATAACGTAAAGCCGGGAACGGCAACCGCAACAGTCGTCGGTAAAGGAAGTTACACCGGCAGCGTAAGCGTATCATTTACAATTAAACCGCAATCTGCAAAATCAGATAACACAATTAAAGCGTCTGATATAACGAAGAATGTATCGAAGAAAGCACAGACTGTGAATATTAAGGCATCAACACTTGGGGGAGCGAAGCTTACATACTCTTCCGACAATAAATCTGTCAAGGTAAATGCCGGCGGTAAAATCACAATTGTAAAGAATTTCACAGGTAAAGCGGTTATTACGATTACAGCTGCTGAGACAGCAAAGTATAAGAGGATCTCCGCTAAGATCACAGTTACAGTGCGTCCGATTGGGACGAGTCTTACGAAGCTTACAAATAATGCAAAAGGTAAACTGAAGATCAGATGGAAGAGAAATAAATCTGTGACCGGCTACATGATACAGTATTCAACAGATAAAAATTTCAGAAAATCCGTCAAAACAGTAAACATCCGTAAGAATAAGAAAACCAGTACTACGTTGGCCAAACTGAAAAAGGGAAAGACGTATTACGTTCGGATCGCGACTTATAAGAAATCCGGTGGTAAAATCTGTTCATCGTGGAGCAAAGTTAAGAAGATCAGAATAAAAAAATAAAAACCATTGAACGTGCATTGAGGTAACAATATGCACAAAATAAATGACGCAGGGGGAATCAATATGTGGATCTTATTTGCAATAGGATCTTCGTTTTTTGCAGGAATCACCGCGATTCTTGCAAAATGTGGAATTCAGAAAACAGATTCTGATGTGGCGACAGCAGTCAGAACGATCGTGGTGCTTATTTTTTCATGGCTGATGGTGCCTGTAACAGGGACACTATCCGGAATAAAGGATATCAGTGGACATACACTTCTTTTTCTTGTTCTGTCCGGGCTGGCGACAGGGGCATCATGGCTGTGCTATTTTCATGCACTTCAGAAGGGGGATATCAATAAAGTTGTCCCGATTGATAAGTCCAGTACGATTCTGACGATTTTACTTGCGCTGATTTTTCTTCATGAAGGATTATCATGGGCAAAGGCTGGATGTGTCTGTCTGATCGGTGTCGGAACGATGATGATGATCACACGAAAAGAAGTAAGTACCGACAATTCAGGAAAAGACGGAAGCTGGCTGATCTATGCGGTATTGTCGGCTGTCTTTGCGAGCCTCACAGCGATCCTCGGAAAAATCGGTATTTCCGGTGTGGATTCCAACCTTGGAACTGCAATACGAACGACGGTTGTGTTGGTAATGGCATGGCTGATGGTTTTTATGAAAGGCAAACAGCATGAAGTCAGACAGATTGAGAAAAAGGAGCTTTTGTTTATCGGGCTGTCCGGTATTGCGACAGGAGCTTCATGGCTTTGCTATTACCGGGCATTGCAGGAAGGACCGGCGAGCGTAGTTGTCCCGATTGACAAGTTGAGCATTCTTGTGACGATTGCATTCTCGTGGATCGTATTCCATGAGAAACTGACACGGAAATCCGCGGTGGGTGTTGTACTTATTACGGTGGGAACCGTGCTGATGACGATGGTGTAAAGAATAGGAGTTAGAGATTATGGGACATTTTTATTTTATAAGACATGGACAGACTGTATGGAATGTTGCGAATAAAATCTGTGGTGCAACAGATATCGAACTGACGGAAAAAGGACATCAGCAGGCAATTGAGACAGGACAGGAAATTTTGCGACAGGGAATCCACGCAGATGAGATCCTTTATTCTCCGCTGATGCGTGCAGCAGATACAGCAAAACATATTTCGGAGATTGTAGGTATTCCAGCGCGCGTTGAGCCGAGACTGATCGAGCAGAATTTCGGAAAATATGAATCAACTCCGCGAAACGGAGAAGAGTTCCAGAAGGCAAAACAGCAGTTTGTGACCAGATATGACGGTGGAGAATCCATGCTTCATCTGGCACAGAGAATTTATAATCTGCTCGATGAAATCCGGGAAGAGTCCGATCATAAAACATATATTCTTGTAGCACATAATGGAATTTCCAGAGTCATCCAGTCGTATTTCTATGAAATGACAAACGAAGAGTACGCAACTTTCGGGGTTAAAAACTGCGAAGTCAGACGGTTTGATTTTGAATGATATATTGTAGAGTGTCATGCAATATGCTATAATACACACTTGAATACTAGGTTAAAAGGAGCGCTTTATAGTGACTATTCATGATAAATATAGAGTACTACAGGAGAATCTCAAAGCACTGGGAAGTGTAGCAGTTGCGTTTTCAAGTGGAGTGGATTCTACATTTCTTCTGAAGGCGGCGCAGGAAGCTCTTGATGACAAGGTGATCGCGGTTACGGCGAGTTCCTGTTCTTTCCCGAAGAGAGAATTAGAAGAAGCAAAAGCATTCTGTGAAAAAAACGGAATCTGCCAGATCATCGTTGAATCCGAAGAGTTGGATATCGACGGTTTTCGACAGAATCCGAAGAACCGTTGTTATCTGTGCAAACACGAATTGTTTGAGAAAATCTGGGAGATTGCGAAGGAGAACGGCATGAATGCTGTAGCCGAAGGCTCCAATATGGATGACAACGGAGATTACCGTCCGGGGCTGATCGCAGTTAAGGAGCTTGGCGTCAGCAGCCCGCTTCGCCAGGCAGAGTTTTCCAAAGCTGAGATCCGCGAACTGTCCAAAGAAATGGGACTTCCGACCTGGGATAAACAGTCCTTTGCATGTCTTTCTTCACGTTTTGTATATGGAGAAACGATCAATGAGAAAAAGCTTGGCATGGTTGATAAAGCAGAGCAGCTTCTTCTTGACATGGGATTCCATCAGGTACGCGTCCGTATTCACGGAAATATCGCAAGAATCGAAGTTCTTCCGGGAGAGATCACAAAGATTGTTGAAGAAAAAAACAGAATGAAGATTGCATCGAAACTGAAAGAATATGGCTTTGATTATGTAACACTGGATCTTCTGGGTTACCGTACCGGAAGTATGAACGAAACACTTGAAGATAAGGAGATTAAGAAATAAATGTTGAATCAGTTTTCCAGAACACAGCTTTTATTTGGCAAAGAGGCGATGGAGAAACTGTCCGGCTCCCGTGTTGCCGTATTTGGAATCGGCGGAGTTGGCGGTTATACTGTCGAGGCACTTGTACGAAGCGGAGTCGGAGCAATTGACCTGATCGATGATGACAAAGTATGTCTGACAAATCTCAACAGACAGATTATTGCGACCAGAAGTACAATTGGCAAATACAAGGTAGATGTTATGAAAGAACGTATTCTGGACATCAACCCGAAGGTCGAGGTGAATGTTCATAAATGTTTCTACCTGCCGGCAACAAAGGATGAATTTGATTTTTCGCAGTATTCTTATGTGGTAGATGCAGTAGATACTGTGACTGCGAAGATTCAGCTTGTCATGGAGGCAAAAGAAGCCGGAGTTCCGATCATCAGCAGCATGGGTGCAGGAAACAAGCTGGATCCGACAGCTTTTGAAGTGGCTGACATTTATAAAACATCTGTCTGCCCGCTGGCGAAGGTCATGCGGCGTGAATTAAAGAAACGTGGAGTGAAAAAACTCAAAGTAGTTTATTCAAAAGAACAGCCGACCAGACCGATTGAAGATATGTCAATCAGCTGTCGTACTAACTGCATCTGTCCTCCGGGAGCTGCACATAAATGTACGGAGCGTCGTGATATTCCGGGATCCACTGCATTTGTGCCGTCCGTAGTTGGTCTGATCATTGCAGGAGAAGTGATTAAAGATCTTGCTAAAACTAAATAAGCAATCCCTGTTTCGGGCTGTTATCTTGCGATATATCGAATGAAATCGCGGATAATGGCCCGTTTTGGACTTGCTTTATATCGTTAAAACGAATTAATGATAAGATGAAAGTATTGTTTTGACTCGTAACTGTGAGGGTACTGAACAGTTACCGTATTTCTATACAAAGGAGAAAATTCGTATGAGAAGAAATAAAAAGAGTAGAATTCTTGCAGTCTTACTTGCTGTGTCCCTGTCAGGAAGTTCTGCAGTTTACGCACAGGCAGAGGAAGTAAATAATCCGGATACGGATATCGAGATATGTGGGGAAGAACATGAGATGAAAGAAGTGCAGGTAGTGGAACCTACCTGTACAGAAGCAGGATATGTACTTTGGAAGTGTCAGAGCTGTGGTTACGAGGAAAAACGTGACCTCAAAAAGGCACTTGATCATGATCTTGAGGTGGTTTCTACAGAAGAAGCCACAGAAGATACTCCGGGAAAAGTTGTTTATAAATGTAAAAGAGAAAAATGTGATTATACGGAAACCAATATCATTTCTGTAAAAGAACCGGGTACAGACGGAAAAGAAGACAACAAGGATAACGACAAAGACAATAACCCGGGAAACAATGAAAAGCCGGATGGTCCAGCTGATCCGAACGAAAATGATAAGACGGATAACAATGGTGAGACAAAGCCGGATACCGGAAATGAATCCGACGAAGATTCTGATAAGACAGAGGAACCAGCGGTTGACGAAGAAGAACTCCCGGATGTGGATGTTGATGAAGAATATGCAACTTATGCTTCTGCCACTTCCACAGAAGTTGTAGCAGAATATGATCCGACAACAGCTTCTCACACGATTAAAGTAGCAAAAGATGCAAAGCATCCGGAGGAAGTCGAGGAGATCGAGGGTAAAACTGTCGCGGACAACACTGCCAGAATCAGCAGAGATGAACAGGGAAACATTACGGATCTGGCGATATCTACAGAGATTGAAAAAATCAAAAATGGATTTTCGCTTACCAGTGAAGCGAAAACGTTGAAATCTATTTCCATCATAAATGCAAAAGATCTGTCAAATGACTGGTTTACTTTAAATGCAGGCAAAACGGCAGGTGAACTTGGAATTCATGTGGAGTATGAAAAGGATAAAATTACTCTGACTCTGACGGAAAACAATAAAATGCTGAATATTGTAAAGGTTATAGAGGATGAAACTACGATTACAATGAAAACTTCGACCGGCGGAAGTTTTGTGATCAGAAAAAATCTTCAGAAGTTTTCAACAGATCTTGATGGTGCAGTTAAGGGAACAAAGAACCGGATCGTACTGAAAGGTACAGAAGGTGCGAAACCATCCGTGGAACTGTCTTATGTGAAAGAGAAGAGAGAGGACGACAAGGCAGTTAAAGAAACATCAGAAAAAGATAATGAAACTGAAAATAAAGAAAAAGATGAAGACTCTGCAAATGCAGATGAAAATGCAAATGAAGAACATTATTGGATCAGAGCTTATAACGATGAGGTGGAAGATCCAATTGTGATCACTGTTTATAAGAAATAAACAATTAACGGGGCATATCAAAGCGATATGCCCCGTTGATTTTAGTATTCGCCTACAACTGTAGCTTTAAGAAGGTTGGTGTTTCCGGAACGTCCAAGCGGAACTCCGACAGTCAGAACAACAACATCGCCTTTTTTTACATAGCCGTTTTCTTCGGCAGCTTCTGTGGCGTGAAGGAGAAGGATCTCCATGCTGTATTCTTCTTTTGTAAGGATCGGAGCAACACCCCATACCATGTTTAACTGACGCCATGTACGTTCATCCGGAGTACATGCAATGATCTGGCATCCTGGACGATATTTGGAAACCATGCGTGCAGTGTTGCCGGAACGGGTAACTGCGATGATGGCTTTTGCATTCAGATCGATGGCTGTCATGCAGGTAGCATGAGAGATCGCTGTTGTTACGTTGGTCGTGTCACCTTTTGTACGAACACTGAACTGTTGGTTGTATTCAACATCTGCTTCTGTACGGCGGGCAATCTTGACCATCGTCTTGAGTGCTTCAATCGGATATTTACCGGCAGCAGTTTCACCGGAAAGCATGATCGCACTTGTTCCCTGATAGATGGCATTGGCAACGTCTGTAGTCTCTGCACGTGTCGGACGTGGATTCTTGATCATGGAATCCAGCATCTGAGTTGCTGTGATGACCTGTTTGCCGGCACTGTATACTTTGGCAATAATATCTTTCTGAATAACCGGAACATCTTCAAGCGGGATCTCAACACCCATATCACCACGGGCAATCATGATACCGTCTGCGGCTTCGATGATACTGTCGATGTTGTCAACACCCTGCTGGTTCTCGATCTTTGCGATGATCTTAATGTCGTGGCCGCCATTTTTTTCGAGGATATCGCGGATCTCTTTGACATCGGCTGCTGTTCTGGTGAAGGAAGCAGCGATGAAATCATATCCTTCTTTGATGCCGAAAAGGATATCGTCATGGTCTTTCGGGCTGATAAATGGCATATTTACCTCTACGCCCGGAAGGTTTACACCTTTTTTGTTGCCGAGGACACCACCATTTATAACGGTACAGACAATGTCATGACCTTTGATCTTTTTGACTTCAAGTCCGATCAGACCATCATCGATCAGAATGCTGTTGCCAGGTTTGACATCTTTATATAAATCCTTGTAGGTAACAGAAACGATTTTTTCATTTCCTTCGATCTCATCTGCAGTCAGAGTAAATTCCTGACCTTCCTTCAGAGTGATCTTTCCATCTGCAAATTCGCAGATACGAATTTCAGGACCTTTTGTATCGAGAAGCGCTGCAACTGGTTTGTTAAGACGTGTGCGGATTTCTTTTAATTTATCAATACGGCCTTTCTGTTCATCGTGTAAACCATGAGAGAAGTTAAAACGTGCTACATTCATTCCTTCTTTAATTAATTCTTCCAGAACACCATCTTTGTCAGTAGACGGACCAAGGGTACAGATAATTTTTGTTTTGCGCATTCAAATTCCTCCTACTTTTCCTAAAAAATACACCTTTATTCTAACATATAATTTTCATTGTACAAGTTAAGTTTTTGATAAAATACATGTTAAATTTATAACATAATATTAAAGATTGCAGGAGCAGTTTAATACAAAACAATCTTTGAGATCTAAAATGAAAGAAGCCGCCATACCAGTTTAAAATCTGGTATGACGGTTGATATATTTTGCCTTATATTTAGAATATACGATCGTCTGATCTTTATACAGTCCGTAATAACCGGAAACGGCATAGCTGATGGAAACTGCGATCAGATAATAGGAAACACCACGGAATCCGAAGAGTTCAAATGCGATCAGGATCGAGGTGATCGGGCAGTTGGTAACACCGCAGAAAAGTGCTGCCATTCCGGCGGCCGCGCAGATAGACGGGGAAAGTCCTATCAGATGCCCCATGAGACATCCGAAAGTTGCGCCGATGCAGAACGACGGAACAATCTCACCACCGCGGAATCCGGCACGCATGGTCAGCGCGGTCAGAAGAATTTTCCAGAAGAAATCCAGTGGACGCGTCTGTCCCTCTTCAATGGCAAGCTCGATCAGATTGTTGCCTGCGCCCATGTAATCAGTAGTTCGTAAAAGCAAAGTGATCGCAATGATGATCGCACTGGCGGCAGCAATACGAATATAGGGGTTCTTGAAATATTTCGTGTAAAGTTTGCTGATTCCCTGTAATGTCATGCAGAAAATGATACTGATCGCGGCACACGCGACAGCGACGAGAACCATTTTCAGACCGGTTTCCACAGTAAGATCCGGAATATCTACAACGTGAAAAGATTCTGGATGGATTCCGAAGTTGGCAGCAAATTCCGAAGCAATAATAGAAGATATCACGCATGGAACCAGTGCTGCATAGTACATGATACCGACGCTGACTACTTCCATGGAAAAAACAGCCGCAGCCATCGGAGTACCGAAAACAGCGGAGAAAGCAGCGCTCATTCCACACATGACCATGACGTGACGGTCTTCTTCGTCGAGACGGAACCAGCTTCCGAGCTGATTACCGATGCTTCCGCCAAGCTGGATCGCTGCACCTTCACGTCCGGCAGAACCACCGGCAAAGTGTGTCAGGATCGTAGAAATGAAAATCAGCGGAGCAGAATGGAAGGGAACGTCATCCTGTGAGCGGATGGTGGAAAGTACCTGATTGGTGCCGCCATCGTCCTGTCCGAGTTTCTGATAGAGAAAGACGATGACAAGGCCGGCAGCGGGCAGCAGAAAGAACACCCAGAAGTGTTCTGTGCGGTAAGTTGTAACAAATTTCAGTGCACGTGCAAAAAGACTGCTGATGAAACCGACCGTCAGCCCGGTCAGGACTGCGAGAAGCAGCCACTTGATCAGATTTGTCATGTCATACTGGATGTGCCCGGCATAATAGTGCAGATCGTGAGTTTTTTCCGGATTTTTATTATCCTGTGTGTTGTTCATAAGATCCCCCAAAAGTTAAATAGTGTTTTGCATATTCCCGAAGTATTTTTGTTTATATCAGGACATGCAACAAACGGTTCCGGGAAATATTCTGCGGAACCGTCTGATGATTGTGATTATAAGTCTGTGTGATTTGGTATTACTCCTGAGTAATTCCTGTAACCTCATATCCTGCTTCTTTGATCGTAGCGCGGATCTTGTCTTCGTCAACTCTTTCCGGTGCTGTGAAAACAGTTGTGTTGCTTTCATGGGAAGATACGACATCTTCTGCGCCGAAAGCTTTTTTGATTGCTTCATTTACATGTGCTTCGCAGTGTCCGCACATCATTCCTTCTACATTAACTGTAACTTTTACCATAGTTTTTTGCTCCTTTTCTTTTATATTATAAT
>OGRN01000532.1_pt1 | contig 36273 bp, 42 predicted proteins | sample 1553401 | NCBI WGS metagenome assembly OGRN01 (sample SAMEA2580096, study PRJEB22360) | human gut metagenome | biome: human gut; feature: human-associated habitat; material: faeces | place: Denmark | collected 2008/2010 | reverse complement strand
CCTGGCCCAGGGCCCCATTTCCCCCGACATCATCGAGTCTGGCGCGCGCAAGACGGGCGGCAAGGCGGCAACCATCAAGAGCCACCACAACCTCATCCCGTTCCCCGAGGGCGTGCACTTCGACCTGATCGAGCCGCTCGACCACTTCTTCAAGGACGAGGTGCGCGCACTGGGCACGGCACTCGGGTTGCCCGACCACATCGTGCAGCGCCAGCCGTTCCCGGGGCCGGGCCTGGCGATCCGCATCATCGGCGACGTGACGCCCGAGAAGCTCGCAATGCTCAAGGAGGCCGACGCCATCGTGCGTGAGGAGCTCGATGCCTACAACGCGATGATCGCCGAGGAGAGCGGCGAGCCAAACGGCGAGGTCGAGCGCGGATGCGCCGGCGGTCCCGTGATCGAGCGGGCCGTGTGGCAGTACTTCGCGGTGCTGCCCGACATCAGGAGCGTGGGCGTGATGGGCGACGAGCGTACCTACGCGCGCCCGATCATCCTGCGCGCCGTCGAGAGCACCGATGCGATGACGGCGGACTGGGCCAAGCTGCCCTACGACGTGCTGGGGAGAGTCTCGAGCCGCATCGTGGCCGAGGTCCCGGGGATTAACCGCGTGGTGTACGACATCACGTCCAAGCCCCCGAGTACGGTGGAGTGGGAGTAGGGCGTAATAATTGCCAAAGCGCCTATGGGATTAACCAACTATTGTGATCGACGCTTCTGACGTAGTGCAGCTTTCATAAGGTGGTTAAGCGGTGTTTTGTTGGTAGTTTTTTGTCTTGATTCATAGGCACGTAGAGCACGCATAGATAGCAAGGAAAAGAAGTATGATTAAGAAGATAAAGTGGAGCGGGAACAATGCTCTCGGAGATTTAGAACTCGATTTTTCGAAAAAAGATGGCTCGATATATAACACGATCATACTTGCAGGTGAAAACGGTACTGGGAAGACGACGATATTGGACAGCTTATCAACGTTTTTGGACCGTGGTTCGATAGAAGATTTCCAATATATTGATTATGATGTTGCTCACCAGCAATATCATATCGAGCCCGCGAAAAACAATTTTAGGCTTGGGTTTCACACTAGGTTTCATGAAGCCAGCGGAACCATTCAAAACGTCAATACGAATCGCAACAACAACCCGCAACAGATTGAGTCCGATCCTGCTGATTTACGTCATTACGGTTTTTCATATTCAAAGGCTCGGTCAGGCTTCAACACCAAAGCAGTTAAATCAACCACAACGCAGCAAATTGATGCCGAGAAATATGAGAACGATTCAAAAGAAGACTTCACATCGATTAAGCAGTTATTGGTCGATATCAGTGTGCAAGATAATGCAGAATGGATGAGAATAACAAAATCTAAAGAAGACACTGCGTTTGACACCTTCAAAAGACGTTCGAAAATGTATCGCTTCGAAAATGCGTTTAATGGGTTTTTCGATTCGATTAAATATAAAGACGTTAACTCGGACTCCGAAGAAATAAAAATTCTATTCGAAAAGCACGGTAAAACAATTCCCGTTGATAGGCTAAGCACTGGAGAAAAGCAAATTGTGTTTCGCGGCGCACACCTTTTGAAAAACGCGGCTAGTGTGCGAGGTGGGATTATTCTGATTGATGAGCCCGAATTAAGCATGCACCCAAGATGGCAACAAAAGGTACTGCACTATTATCGAAGTTTGTTTGAAGAAAATGGAGAGCAAACTGCTCAAATCATCATTGCTACTCATTCTGAGTACGTCATTAAAGCGGCATTAGAGGACAAAGAAAACGTTTTGATAATTGCTCTTCAGGACCGCGGCGGACAAATTATTGCCAGAAACATTACCGCCCCGACAACCCTGCCGAGTATTACCTCTGCTGAGACGAATTATGTTGCATTTGGAATTGCCTCTGTTGACTACCATATTGAGCTTTATGGATACTTGCAAAGCAAAACGGAGAGCGACACTGTAAAAAGGTGCGATGAATACATTGCTAATCAAGTATGCTATAACCCTTCAATACATGAAAAGAATGATTCATATACGAAAAATGGGCATATGACGAACTATTCCACCTTACCGACTTACATACGTAATGCAATCGATCACCCAGATTCAGGACGAACCTTCACTGAAGAGGAGCTGGAAAACTCAATCAAACTGCTCATCGATTTGTGCCAATGAGTTTTTTGATGAGAAGAGTCGACAATCTGCCCATAAACGGAGTAATTGAGGGCTTGTCTGCTCCAATAGAGCATGTTGAGCCTGGAATGTTTTTCCATTTTGATGGCAAGACGTTGAGCGCCTACCCACATGATCCTTTAAGTGATGTTCAAATAATGGATATCTTTTTCAATGATACACAGTTAAATCAGTCGGATTCTGCTAAAGAAGATATTCTGATAAACGGATCGATAAGGCCGAGCGTTGAAAATGTTATTTTCCATGTTTCACGACGTCCCGGTATAAAGAATCGGGGAATTTATTTTGGCGTCGTTGCATACTGGATCATTGAAAACGGGCATGAATTAAAAGATGTTTCCATGGTGCGATTTTCAGGCTTATGCGTTGAGTCCTTTTGCCCAAAGACGAATATCCAAACCAATACAGCGATAAATGTTCTGAGATAACGGCTAGAACATCATCGGATAATTCCATTGATTTAGGAGCGAGTTCCTGGTCCATGCGTTCTCCAATCGTCTTCGATGAGTGGATTATCCGCTTTTGGAGGATTAGACGAGTACCTAAACAGGGACAGTTGAGCTCGATGCATTCTCTAAAATGCGAAAGAAACATGAGGAGGGGAGACTGGTTATGGCGATATGGTATGAGCTGGAGAAATCTCCGGATGGCATTAGAGATTTCCTGGAGAGCAACTGGCACTTTCACGATTTTAGGCTGGAGAGCATCGAGTACACAGCGGGCAAAGATATGGTCGAGGTATTCTTGATGTACGACACCGGGGAGGAGGGCGTGCTCTTGAGGTTTGCCTGGATTCACGACCTACACATCCAGACGGGCAGAGACTATGCGGCGGATTGGATATCGGGAAGCGCCCTCATTCAGCTCGAGGACGAATCGATTTTATGGTTGGATTGCGATGACTTCGACGTCGGGAACGCCAGTCAGCTCGAAGAGGTTAAGCGCTATGACACATGGGTCGAGGCCGAGAGGCTTTTCTGGGCGATAACGGACGGGGAGGGCAACCTGGTAGACATGCCGCAGGACCGCATCGATCAGACCTGGCATACCTATAACGAAATCGAGCACAAACACTTCGAATTGCACGAGTTCCAGGGGAATTGGGAGGCGGTTCTCATGCCTGAGTGGGACCGGTTGGAGCAGGTGGGAGGTTGAAGGTTTCTAAGATTAGCAACGCAGTGTGCAGCAGCACGTTAGACCTCCGTGCGTTATATCGGCAGGTCTGCATGAGGAACATCGACGCCGGCTATGGTTACGAGGGGCTTTAAAAGATCTTCGCTCTGCTCCATGGCAGAATTTCGTTGTCTGGTACGTTTATAGGACAGTCTTAAGTTATCAACACGCGTACTATTGCCGAAATAGAGAAAACCAAGAACAGAATGGAATTCTAGTGGGCGAGTATTTTATTTGGGCAGATCCCGTTCGTAAGGAATATTTAGATGATGAGGCTTTTGACGAGTGCGGCTTCATGCTTAGCATCGCTTCACATCAGGGTTCCCTTACGACTAGGGCCGCGCGGATACTGATGGCGAATCGATGGAAGGGTGATCCGGTCATCTTCGCCGGCGATTATTTCTCCTGCGAAAGCGATGTGTTTGCGGAAATGAGAGAGGTATACGGTGATTACCCCTATGAGCTCATTTTGGATACATTTAAACCCGTCCAGGTCGTTCCTGGCAAGAATGCAGAGCCGTTCCGATATGCAGTAAATCACAAGGTCAAGGAATATATTGATTTTGAGAGAATCACTATCGATGCGGAGCATAGAGCAATAACGCAACCCATCGAATTCAAGTTCGATCCCTTGCCGCGCCTTCTTGCACCGAATAGATACAACCCACGGCATTTTCAGCTTGGTAGATGGTGCCCGGGCAAGATTGAGACGACAAACAATCGGCTTCCGGATGATTATGCAGACATAACCGATATGGCCTGCCTAGATGAATATAAGGCTCAGCAACAACACATATAGTAATTTACGAAATGCGATGTTTGGCGAATGTGACGCATGGAACAGCAAAAGAAAGAGAAGTTAAAGACGGAACAGCCCGAATGGGTCTGGGGACTTGTTGGCAATATAGTCGATGAGCATCCCTATGGACAGGATAAGAGAATCGTCCGAGGGACCAAGCACTTCAAACCCGGGACGAAAGTTTACTGCCTGAAATCGCACTGGGGTGATGGATACGAATCTATTCCAGTAATTGGAAGAAACCGTAAGGGCAAGCTCATCGAGATCGTCATGCGAAGGGATCTTGTCGAGAACTTCAGATTGAAGAAGGTCTTCTCGCCAAGCGTGATTGAGATGATGGGGCGTTATTCTTATGATGACTGGTATCACGGACGTCAGCGTTGGTTCGAGGGTTGGGGCAATGCAGACGAAGACAGGCGCGAGATTGAGCAATACCTTCGATGGCTGAACCTCACCGATGAGGAATATGAGAAGTATTGGCTGCTTTTTTCATTCGATGAGCTATGTCTAGAGATGCGCTTTGGTGCTGCTGCTTTCTCATTCTCTGCCATGTTTAAGAAAAACTACGTAGTTAAAAAGCAATGGGTCTGTCATCTTCATATGTTGCACCGATGCGATGAGGAAACTTGGAGGACGTGTTGCGACAAAAGATTCTCGTTCACTTGCGAAGAGCCGGAGCGGGAACTCGTGTGCGACCTGTTTTACGCTGGGAAAGATGGCGAGCAATGCAACGTGGGTGCACTACACCCCGCGCATGATTATGAGAGCTTCAAAGACCTCTCAAGCTCTCTTGTCGATTGCAAGCTCCATCTTTTGGAACCCTGCTACGGTCGCGTGGCGGAGAGCCAGAAATCATTCAGCTGGTCGCTTCGTGTGTCTAGAGATGAGGCAAGCATCATGAGCGAAGGTATTGATTGTGCGCCCGAAGGGATCAGAGCTCTTGTGAGGTTGCTGCAGGCTTATGGCTTTCCCATTAGGAGAGAAGTGGTGGATGTTTTAAATATGCAGCGGGGCGTCTGCTGTGACGCCCCGCTGCGCGCCGTCACGGATAGCCGCTAGACGCATCTGCAATCGCAGCCGGCTCATAGGCCTCGGCAACTACCGCAATCTTTAAGGCGGAATATCCACCATGGGTATTTTATCAGGAAAATGACGGGGAAGGCGGTACATGAAATGGATAGGCATCAGGACGTATGAAAACTCGTGATTGGGTCGCTTTGGTCATGGATGACGAGCGTCAACAGGTAATGATGACTATCTAATGCGTCACTGCCCGATTCGTCGCAGAAAAGACTGAGTTCGAATTCACTTATCACGTATCTGCTCTTGAGCTTTGATGGTAATAGCGATCGATGCTCGAATACACACGTCGTCTTTCGGGAAATGGCTTTAAGCTCGGCGGGTAATCTGAGGAAGACAGCTCTCCCAGAATCTCGTCTGACGATCGCGTGAGGGGATCAATCCAATCGGCTTTTGCTCGTATCCACTCCGCTTTAGGGGATGGGGTGCCGTTTTTTTCGCAAAGCGCATTTGCATAATCTCGGAGAATCCTTGCTTCCTCATATCTTCTGGCCTCTTGCAGCAAATCATTGAATTTCGCAATTTCCTCGTTGTATTCCTCGACCCTGCTACATTCTTCTTGAAATTCGACCTCGCGCAAGTGAGCCGCTTCGGCTTCCTCCAATCGCTGACTCCGCATTGCGGCGCATGCCTTGCAAATCAAGTGGAGAATGCGAACCATGAGTTCATCGAGATTTGTATCGTCTTTTTGGACTAAAGAGCGACTCGCCGCTGCTACGCTTTCTCTGCATTTGTAGCCATATCTGACTGCAACAGCGAACTTCAACTTACCCGTGAATTCATAATCCCACTTTCTGACCTGTGGCTTTCTATACCAAGAATACGTTTTGCGCTTTTCTTCATACTCTCTGAGATCTTCCGCTTCTTGTGCAGTAATGGAATGCTCGATCCTTCTCGTTCTTTCGGATATCTGTAACTCAACGTTTTCTCCTAATAGCTCAAATATGAAAGGTTTTTCCATGTGACCGCCCATGTGCTCCACAGCTTCTGCAATTGATTCTGTGATGGCCAATGCGTGTGGCACACTTTCCTTATTGATTGACTCAACGAATGAAAAGAACTGGGGATGATTCACGCGAAGGATTCGCTCTGGGAAATCATATTCCGTTTTGATCTCTTCGAGACAGGGACGAAGATGGATGCTTTGATTGTAACGAAGCTTATCTGAGGCAAGATACAAAGACGAGGTCTCATCATCACTCAGCAAGTCCGCTGCCTTTCCAACGTCCGAATCCGGATTCTCTCTGAAGCTCGCTCCTTTTCCTTGTACTGTGTCTGGGCCAGTGGATTTAGGGAGTTTTGGTATATCGGGCTTCTTGCCGGCCTTGAGCTTTGCCCAGTATCCACGGGGAGGAGTAGGAATCTCCAGTTGCTTGCATATTTTCTTTAGCATTACGTCTGAGATGCCATATCGTGAAGCCACGATGCCCATCGGCTCAGACCATACTTCCTCATAGATTGTATTGCGTTTGTAAATGTTGGTTTTCATACGCATCGAGCGGAGCTGGTCGCGACACCCAACTTGAGTCCCAAAGCCTTCATAACTCTTTGTACCGTATCAAATGACGGATTTCCTGTAGGCGACAGCGCCTTGTAAAGCCCATCGCGGGTAATGCCCGTCTCCCTCGCAAGCTGCGTCATTCCCTTTGCTCGAGCAATATCACCAAGTGCGGTCGCAATCACGGACGTATCCCCATCTTCAAGCGCCGCATTCAAGTATGCGGCAATATCGGCTTTCGCCTCAAGATACTCTGACGCGTCCCATTTCGTTGCTCTCTTCATCTTCGTTTCCATCACTCATATTTCTGATTCGGCAGTCTCAATTACGAGCAAATCGTATACTATAGTCTACAGTCTGTCAGTTTTGAAGAGCGCTCAAGATCCTACACGAAAAGCGCTCAACCTGTGAACATTACATTCCTCTGAGCGCAATTGAAATAGATGACGTTAAAGCTACGGGTGCTGCTGTTGTCGCTGCGGCAAAATCGATGACCAGCAAGTCTATGATTAGGAATGTCCCAAATACCATATTTGGGACACCTTCTGATATGTTCGTAGGGGACAATAAGGGTGCGTTAGACAATCCTGTTTCTCAATGATAAGGGAAACCCGCTGTACCGGCTCGATCAGAAGGTTGGAATAACACGATGGCGCAAATGCAGAAGTGCGACAATTGCGGTAACGAATTTGCTTATCTCAAAGGAGATCTCAATACTCTTGTTTGCTCGGAGTGCGGGTCAAAGCATCGGCTGGAATACTACCTTGAGCAAGAGCATGGAACCGGAGAAGTATTGAGCTGGGTAATGGGCTCTTACAGCTCCACCATGCTAAATACGGCTTTGAGGTATTGCGATTCCATCTTCGATTACGAGGCCGATGATTTCTTCGGAGCTGTCGATCCGGGCTCATTGGACGAAGATGATTTCCATAAACGCTGCAAAAAAGACATTGCCATGTTTTTGTGTTGCATAGCTGCCGTCGACGATATCGTTTCAGAAAACGAAGCCACCTACATCAATGCCGTTTTGCATTCGCACTACACATCAGATGAGATACTCGATATCGCGGACAAGTTTAAGTACGAAAACGACCCATTAATTGGATTTCCAAAAAGTCTCGAGCTTGTTTCTGAGATAGAAAATGCGGCCGAAGAACAGCTCGAAGGAGATGATTTCAAGCGTGTGAGAAGGCTTCTTTACACCTATGCCCAACTGGGGTCGGAGCTGATAGTTTCGGATATGAAAAAGGACGAAAGCGAAGTCGAGGCTCTTACGAATTACATGGATTTTCTTGATATGGAGCTTGAGGAGAGGCGAGGGGAGTGGCTCTATCTCGGTGAATATTCCAATCTCGAGTTTGATATACCGATAAAGGCTTATGTAAATGGAGAAAAATGCGAGTTGTGGGATCTTGGCTCGTTGACCGAGGACTTTTCTAGTGACGAGAGGCCTGCTGGTGGCAATGCGCATATGGGCGAGTCGGAGTCTCTCGATCATAAAGATGCAGAGAATGACAGCAACAATGACGCTATGAAACAGCTGATGGGGCTCGTCGGGCTTGAGGACGTTAAGCGGGAAATTACAACATTGGGCAATCTGGTTCGTGTGAGAAGCATTCGAAGACAGCAAGGTCTCAAGTATCCGAATCTCTCGCTCCATATGGTTTTCACGGGAAATCCCGGCACTGGGAAAACGACAGTGGCGCGTTTGCTTGCACGGGTATATGCAAACCTCGGAGTCCTATCAAAAGGCCATCTCATAGAAGTAGACCGCTCCGGCTTGGTGGCAGGCTATACCGGGCAGACGGCAATAAAGACCAAGCAAGTCGTGGACCGGGCCGTGGGAGGCATCCTGTTCATCGATGAGGCGTACGCCCTAACTGTAAATAGGGATGAGACCGATTTCGGATATGAGGCCGTTGACACGCTGCTGAAGGGGATGGAAGATCATCGTGACGACCTTGTCGTTATCGTTGCGGGGTATACCGAGCCCATGCAGTCGTTCCTTTCTTCCAATCCTGGGCTCAGATCAAGGTTCAACAAGTTTTTGGACTTCCCGGATTATTCGCCTGGCGAATTGTTTGACATATTCATGGGGATGTGCGAATCGTCAGACATGGTATTGACGGGGGAAGATGAACGTGCGTTCTTGAACGATTATTTTCAGAAGCTATTGGAGATGCATGATCAGAGTTTCGCCAATGCGAGAAGCGTGCGTAACTACTTCGAGAGAGCTCTGTCATTTCAGGCTAACAGGCTGATCGAAAATGGCACTCTGGAATTAGATTCTTTGAAGGAATTCAAGCTGGATGACCTGATTCTTGCAAGTAAATAACGCTTGTTTGTTATGCTCTCGGGCCTTAGCAGAGTCCCGTAATAGGGACATCCGCAATTGTGCGCATTCTATTTTAGATACATCTGGTAACGAACACCCTGACCGGTGCCGATGCACCATTCCACCTCGGAGATCTCTTCCCGTCGTACTACCTTCCGATCTGGTCAATGAGGACAGCGGCTACGAGACTATCCTCTTCGTCCTCCCTAAATGCCAACGGAAGCACGTCTCCGACATGGACGCCAAGATCTTGATCGGTTTCGTTTAGGAGCTCACCGTAAATCGTATCATCCCTCACACCACAGAGATGAAGCCACACGAGTTCCATCGCATCCGCACCTTGCTTGATGAGGAGAGCCTCGACGTCATCGGGAAATAGGGGATGCCTGATTGGATCAAGGAATTCCAGTTCGCGAATCTCAAGCACCGCAGGGTCGTCCGGCGTGTAATTCTCGTCGGCTTGGGTTGTATAGGGTTCGAATTCGCTTGGATCGATAAAGGTGGGGCACCAAAGCGCGTTCTCTAATGCTCCAGCCCGAAGAGCGACCAAGATGGAGCCGTCCCTCTCGCGAATCAGCCACTGATCTCCATCCTCGCTGGTTGTCGCTGGGCATAGGTATCGAAAAGCCAGACCTGCATCTGGATCGATGTACGGGTAAGCGAATATGCCACCTTCATCGACATCCTCGGGGATGGCATCAAGCCACTTCCCCTCGTCATCTGGTCCCTTGCATACGAACACGACATTGCCGACAAGTCTGCGAAAACCAGTATCCGCAACGCGCCATAGCGCTTCGGCCGGTTTTGGCTCTGGGCTATATAGCGCGCCATCGGGGCTCACCCCAACGGGGAACGAGCATCGATCGAGCCATTGCTCTGTCGTGAGTTCCGGAATTGCCTCCGCATCGCATTTTGCCTCGAAGCGTGCCCTGATTTCCTCTACATGAAGCCCTGGCATGTCGAATTCTGCATTTGCGAAAAGGCGCCACCTGTCGTCGTCCAGAAGGTGCAGCAGCGTAATCTGAGTCTTGCCGTTGTATTCATACACGTCCATTACCTTGAAATGCGATTCGCACTGCGCAACGCAAAGGCCCCAATTGGTGTCGTGTTCGAATTGGGTAAAGTCCGCCATATGATTTGAGAGAATGGCGAACCTGTGTGTCGTGACCATGCCTCCCACACGACGAGAAGCGTCCACAAAGGCCTTTTCTCGCAGAATGATGCCGGGTTTATACAGCTCGGCTATCTTGGGATCGAGATTGACATCGCGGACGTGATTCGCAAGTCCTGGAAGCATGTCATTGATCGCCTGCTCAAGCACCTCGGCACTTACGCCCAGGTCTTCGATAACCTCATCTTTATCCATTTTGCCTCCTGTTCCGTTAAGAGGATAGTACTACCGATGCGTGATTAATCTGTCCCGATAAAGGTACAGACATCCGGAATTGCGGGATAAAGAAGGCGTTTCGGCTTTCTGCAAAAAGCCGGCACCGTCTTCCCGGTTGGTATAATCATGAGCGCTGGCACGGCGATACAAAACGCGCCCTCATCAGCGGCTATTTCCCGAATACGATACGTACCCGAGCAACGCATGCTGCAATCCGACCGAGCGGAAACAGGCCATGACCCTGGAGAGCAAATCGGACATCACCAACGCCGCCGAGTCGGCACGCGAAGAGGAGCTGCTCGCGAGCAAGATGACGCATACCCCCGTTCGCAAGACCCACCGCAAGCTGAAGATCGTCCTGGTGGCCGTTCTCGCGGTCGTCGTCGCCGGCGCCATAGGCTTCGGCGTCTACGTGGGCGACTACTATCACGCGGATGATGCGGCCCTGACCGCCATGGAGTCGACCGACACCGTGGCCGTGCAGCGGCTGGAGGGCGGCGACATCGCCTTCGTTCCCGGCGACCCGCGGGCCGGGATCGTTTTCTACCCCGGAGGCAAGGTGCAAGCCGAGGCGTACGCGCCGCTCATGCGGGACCTGGCCGATCGCGGGTTTCTCTGTGTGATCGTCCCCATGCCGTTCAACCTGGCCGTGCTCGACGCGAACGGGGCCGACGGCGTGCGGGAGTGGTTCCCCGCCGTGCGGAGGTGGATCCTGATGGGGCACTCGCTCGGCGGCGTCATGGCGGGCGGCGCCCCCCACGGCCGCCGCGCGGCCCTCGGGCTACCTCGACGGCCACGCGCGGTCGTGGGACGGCCTCGTGCTGCTGGGGGCCTATTCCACTGCCGACCTCTCCGACGACGGCGTCACGGTGCTGAGTATCACGGGGGATTCGGACGGGGTGCTGAATCGCCAGGCCGCCGCCGACAACGAGGGAAACCTCGGCGAGGACGCGCGCGAGCTCGTCATCCCCGGCGGCAACCACGCCCAGTTCGGCTCGTACGGCTCGCAGGATGGTGACGGCGAGGCGAGCCTTTCGCCCGAGGAGCAGCGGGCCCTCACCGCCGGTGAGGTTGCTGGCGTGTTTTTGTGAGGACGAAGGGCTGGCAAGCAGGGAGCTGGTGGGCGGGGCGGCGAGCCTGTCAAGGAAATGTTGCTTCGCGTCAGTGACCAGGTCTTGTTTGTTGTTTTCAATTCGGGTGGCCAAACGTTTAATCCTGACTGGATGATAATCTTCCATCTGTGCATGAGGGAGACGACCGCATGTTGCGGTCGTCTCCCTCATGTTGCATCCGAGCTATTTGAGCACTCCTCGCTGCTTTTTGAGGAGTGTGATTTCTTCCTCAGCACGCATGATGTCTAGTTTATTCTTTTCGACCTTGTGTTTTGCATTCCTGCATTCATTGATCACGGAGACGAGGATGCTGACGGTCATGGCAAGGAACATCGCACACGCAAGCAATGTGCAGACGCAGCCGGATACATAGAAAATGAATTCAATCATGAGGTATCACTCCTAAAGTAGATTATTGTTGTTAATGACAGCTTGAATGTGTCTTGATTGAGCGTGTCGGCTTTGGCGGTCCTCTGATTCGGAGTGCCTGTTCAGAATCGGCGAGGATTAGCCTTATAGACAATTGGCAAGGATATCTCGCGTGCTTTCTCTTGTGTTTTGCCTTCATGCTTGTCCCACCTCCTGGGGTTGGCTTATCGGAAGGGGCTGTTAGCTCTTCCGATAAGCCACTGGAGGTATGGGCGGCGCTTGAACACGTCTCACCCGAGAAATCCCGAGAGGGCGTCGCCGAGGACGCCTTTGATCTTCTGCCGCCTGCGGTTTACCGAGGTCTGACTCTTGTAGCCGAGGATCTTCGCGATCTCGCGCTCGGACTTCTCCTCGAGCAGGAGTCCGAAGATGTCCTGGAGGTCGGGCTCAAGTTCTTTGACCTTCGCGAAGAGGGCGTCGAGCAGGGCCGCGTCCATGGCCATAGACTCGACGTCGACGGAATCGTCCGCCATGGCGTCTGCAAGCGTGTAAGTATCGCCGTCGGCGTTCTCTCGTGGCTCGTCGAGCGAGTCGATGTCGCCCTTGCGGGCATAACGGCAGGTAACACAGTCGCCGTCGCACTCCCAGATACAGCTCTTCGGGCAGTAGCACCGGCCGTGGTAGCGCATGCGCTTCATGTGCGCCCAGATGGGTCTGTAGTACTCGCAGTAGACCTCGTCGGATACGGGGACGAACACGTCGTCCTGCCGCAGATAGATCTTCTTTTGGCCTTCCTTGTCGTTCTTTTTCTCGGTGTGCATCTGTGCGCTCCTTCCGTATCGGACGGAGTGCGTCGGATGCGCAGGCACAGAAAAGGGGCCGAGCAGCCAGACGGACACTCCGTCAGTTGGCTGCAGCGACCCCTTTGGCTGAACGCTGCTGTTCCTTTGTTCTAGGGAACTTCAATCCAAAGATGCGTCGTCACGCTTGAAGTCCCTACGGGCGGGCCTACCTAGTTCGGCCCATCAACGGTGTTGATAACGATTTTTGTTTCGCGTCTTAATTTGTCTCAGTCGCTCATAAGCAACATGAGGTCTGAAAACGCCTGCTCATAGCACTCTTCTGGTAAATCGTCTACGCCGTGAGCGCCGTACATGGCGAAGACATCGCGCGCGGCATCGATGCCGCTTTTCACAATGGCGTCCTCTGTTGCGGATTCGATGCTCAGTCGCCAGTCATTACGATCTGGGCTCATACGTTCCCTTCCCGAACTGCACCATCTACTGCAAATCAAATGCGTTCGAGCATTTGAATGCGCGTTCGCATAGATACTTTGGTAGAATTAGTACGATGTTCTATTCAAATCTGGGTCCTTCAGTTAGATGCCTTTGTGATCACGAACATCAAGGAGAAGATTAAGGGCGCAGTGTGCTTAAGTCGCTGCCCCTTTGCCGTCGCGATGCCGTCACGATGTCCCAGGGCGTTGAGAAAAGAGGTTGTACACATGGAGGAGTTTGTTTTTGGATCCTTCGCTCAGCTTCTTAAAGACACGTGGCGTGGGCGAACGAGCCAAGTCAACATCGCGCGCATCCTGTACGATGCAGTGCTGGACTCCGTTAGCGATCCGAAGAAGGTCAAAAGCGAAGCGGCCGTTCCCGATTCGAAATTCGCGAGCAAGCTCTTCTTAAGAGATCGACCCGTTCACAATGACGTTATCTCGCATAAGGACGATCCTGATGTCTTAGCCGGAATAGAAGTTCATTTCGAAGACAACGTTGTATCTGCACTTGAGGAAAGCAAGATAGAGGGCCTCTTGCGAGCACTAAAGCTTCTCATCCAAGAATCCGACAGGCCTCAAGGTACCAAAGATAGGCTTCTAGAGATTGCGGATACAGGTAGCCTTGCTGGATTTCTGTCGCAGGCTTATTTGGAGAGTCTTGCGAGGAGCAACAAAAAAGACGCTATTGACAAACGGAGCAAGCGAGCCACAATCCCCCGATTCGATCCTGCGAGCTACGATGCGGTTGATGTGCCAAAAGAAATATCTCCAGAGGAATCCGTGTACATAAGAGCAATTCTGGACGCTTATGCGGATAAGGAGGGGCTTCCCAAGATCGAGATTGAGTTCGTCGAAGACAGCGATGAATATCGCGAGCATTTCAAGAGGCAGCGCAAAGACTACTTCAATGCTGATTTTGTCAGGCACTCAACCAGAGGCTCATCTGATGCGGAAGGCCACGGACCTTTCAATGACCTGCAGCAAGAAATACACGACGGGATAATTGATGTATACGAAGACGACTACGACAACGGATTCGAGCGTCTAAAAGCATGCCTTCGGCAAGTGCCGAAAGTCCAAGTTGCCAGAAGCTGGATAAACGCCGACGACAGATGGCTCAGCGCATCAGTCAAGAAAGGAGTGTGTCACATACTCGTGAACGACCGTGTCCTGAAAGGATGGGTTAAGCGTGAAAGCTAAGCTTTTCGACACCATTTTCGAGACCTCGTTGCGCCTCACGATTCTGCTGAATGAACTCGATGGAGACGTTTCTGCGGACTATATCCAGGCTATTGATTTCATGGCTCTCTATGGCAAGTGTTTCTCCATCTCGGATAGGAACATAAATGGAGACAACCCGTTCATGTTCAGCGAGCACGCTTCACGACGCGAGCTTGTCCGCTCAGCCTTGAAAAACCTAGTCTTGAAAGGCTATGTCATCCCGACTGCGACCGAGAACGGCTTTGTATACAGATCCACTTTCGAAGGGAGCCGTTTTGCTGAAGAGCAGCTAAACGCTTTCGCGGAGAGCTATCGCAGAACCGTTCAGTCCGCGCTCGATGCGACGAGCGCCTTGGAAGAAGACGAGGTCGTCGAGCGATTGAGACGGCGTACAAGGAGCGAGATTGAGAGGTTGCCCGAATGAAGGGATTTTACATCGAATCTGTCGAAGCAGCAGGACCGATGGTGGCTCTTTCCAAGGTAGAATTCCAAAACGGCGTCAACATAATCTATGGCCTTTCGAACACAGGCAAATCGATGGTCATCGATTGCATCGACTACATGCTCGGCGCGAATGAGGCTCCGTTCAATCCGGCGGATACGAAATACGACACCGTTCGCATGACGCTTAAAAACGATGCGGGGAACACCATAAGGCTCGAGCGAAAAGTTCTCGACGAAGACGGCTCGTCAAAAAGCGACAGCAGCATCCACGTCGATTCCGACTATCCGCATATCTTGTCGGGAGACTACAGCACAGGGCAGACCCACAAGTTCAGCAACGAAATTTTGAAACTCATGGGGATCGATGAGCCTGTTGAGATTATCGCGAACCAGGAAGGTCGACCCCAGTCCCTAACTCTGAGGTCGTTCGCGCATCAGTTCTTCTTGAAAGAGGACACTATATTTACGAAGAAGACGATCATCGATAATCCCAAGCACTCGGCCATAACGCCAAGCATTACTGCTCTTATGTATCTTTTGGAAGAGCGCGGAACGGTTGAGGAGGACTACGAGAGCTCCAAGGTCAAGAAGGCCAAGAAGAAGGCTGTTCAAAACTATATCAGCGAGAAATTCAGATACCTGGAAGACCGCAACGAGAGGCTTGCAGAGCTGATCGGAATGACCGGTGGGGAAGATCCCGAGCAAAGAATCGAGGAGATACTCGCAGAGATTTCTCAGACCCAGCAGGAAATAGAAGCGGCGGACAAGGAATGCCGCGAAATCATGGCGGATATATTGAGCGAAAACTCAGAAATGCAGGAGGCCCAATTCCTTCAGGACAGATACGGCATGCTGAGAACGCAGTATGAGGCCGATATCGAACGCTTGCAATTCATAGTCGAGGGCGAAAGCAGCGGAAAGACGGGTTTTGCGGAGAAGTGTCCCTTCTGCTCGCATGAGATTACAGATGTAGAAGAGAGCCGATCCTATGTGTCGGCGTCTTTTGCGGAGCTCGAAAAAGTGCGCGTTCAGCTAAAAGAACTCACGGATACGCAAGAAGATTTGAATATCCAGATAGCCGACCATATGGCAAATCTGGGGCATCTTCACCATTTGCGCGAAAGCATCCAGGATCTAATCAAAGGCTCGCTCAAGCCGCGCATGGAAGAACTCAGGGAAGCCCTTAAAAGATACAGGGAGATCGTTGACCTGACCAAAGAGCTTGAAGTGAACGAAAGCATGTACGAGCTCTTCAATCTCGATTACAGCGTCGAGGAGGCAAAAGAGACCAAGCCTGACAAATTCGACGCCAAGGTGAGATTCGACGATGACCTTTTCGTGAAGCTGTCGCTGGCTCTAAGCGATGCTATCAAAAAGTGCGGATACGCCGGGTTTAGGAGCGCGTCTCTTTCGAGAAAGAAATTCGATGCTGTTGTGAACGATAAGGACAAGAAGGATGAGGGCAAAGGCTATAGGGCTTTTTTGAATAGCGTCTTCGCATTTGTGCTCATGAAGTTCCTAGAACAAGAGGGAAAGCACGCCCCGAAGATGCTTGTTCTCGATTCGCCAATCCTGTCGTTGAAAGAAGATGAAGAGGCGGCTACGAGTGGCATGAAAACCTCGCTTTTCCAATACATCATCGACAATACGGGCGATTGCCAAGTCATCATTGCGGAGAACGAATTGCCCACTGAGGGCGTTGATTACAAAGACACCAAGAAAATCCACTTCACCAAGAAGGAAGACGAAGGAACGTACGGGTTTTTGGTGTCTCACAGATCGTGAGCGAACGGGAGGTTAGAAGAGAATGCTGAATCGTCAGGTCAGCTACAAGAATCTTTGGAAACTGCTGATTGACAAAGAGATGAGCAAGAAAAAGTTGGGGGAAGAGAGCGGTGTAAGCCCGGCTTCTATCGCAAAGCTTGGTCGAAATGGAAACGTTACGGCTGATGTTTTGGTCAGAATCTGCAACGCGCTCGAATGCGAGCTTGAGGACATCATGGAGCTGGTTCCACAAAAAGGGAAGCCGAGAAAGGAGCTGTAGTAGATTGATTGCATGGATGGGCGATTTGTAGGACACCCACGCAAGACCTTTGTTTTAGAGTGGCTGGTTTGGGGTTGCTTGGTATACAGGATAAAGAGCGTCGGTGGACGAGCAGGTTATTGAGAAGGTGAATCTAGCGTCCGGGGACGTGGTAACGGAGCACATCGAGCAGTTGAAGGCGCTATTCCCGGAGACTGCGGTCGAGGCGATGGCAGCATAGATTTCGAGAAGCTGCGCCTCATCCTGGGCGATGAGGTTGAAGAGGGCCAGTAACGACAAGCCTTCACGTGGCTGGAAAAGGCCGATGCTATCCGCTAGGTGCCAACCATCGAGGACGGCAACCTTGAAGTGCCGAAGCTACTGCAGCGCGGCCATCACGGCAAAGTGAAGATGATGTTTATCGATCGTAGAACCACTTCCGGCTCGCCCACTCCTTGTCCATTTCGAAATAGACTGCGCCGAGCATGCGGACCGGCGACTTCCTTGACGGAAACACTTAGACGACGTTGGACCTGCGCTTGAGCTTCCAGTTGCGCCTCTCCTGAACGCGGATCACGCCGACGCTCGCCACGAGGTCGCGCTCTTGATAGCCGTTTCTCTGGTTACCGTCCGTGCAGGCGTCCTCTGCCTGGGTGCCCATGATTTCGTTGGTCATTGACTCGGTCATGATGCGAGCCAGTTCCTGGATGTCGGCCATCTCATCATCGAATCTGGGCATCTCGTATGCCTTTGACATGGTCTGTTTTAAACCACTTATCAGGCCATTGCCTTTCTTCTCGAATCCATCAATTTGACAATAAAATCTTGGGCGATGGCCGCTCTATCCAACGGCCAGTAACTTGGAACTTACTGCAACATTCAGCATGTTATCAGCTCAAGGTCATCGAACTAATTTTCAAAGTTTTCTTCGGCAAATTCTGAATAAGCATAGTCAGTTTCAGAAGCATCCCACTCATCAATAATCCGAACCATCCAATTAGGCTCTTCCAGCATAAGCGATTTATCCGTTTCGCAATGCCAGATGCGCTCGTTGTAGCGGCGTATCAAGCAAGCGACGCCCTTACGAATATTTGGCGCATCGAACGCCCCTATTTCTTCAATATTCGTCCCCACAAAAGACTCGATACTCTGCACCCCAACACAGTGTCCCAGCCCTTCAGAATCGAACAGTCCGGTAGCAAACTGCACCTTGTCATAGGGAACAAGTACGACAGGTCGGAAACCCTCGCGGATGTTTTCCAGTGCCCGAACAACAAGCTTCTGCATTGGGGATATTGTCACGTGAAATGCAGTGCTGCCAAGCTGGAAATCACCCTGACGATTAGTTTGCTGATCAGCAGCATTAGCTTTGTCACGCCCGATATCTAAGTCCGGAAAGCGGAGTTCGAGCTTCGCGCCAACCAAATGCTGCGCAACGATACCGGTTGGTTGGTCGGAACGATTACGCGCCGCTTGCAATATATCTGCAATAATTATCGAGACGGGCTTATTGGGGTCGATATCAACTTTCATACGCTGTTTTGCAAAATAATCCTGTTGGATTCGTTCCACAAAATAGCCTTGCAACGCTTTCGCAATGGAAGCCCGCTCGTTCTCGTTCAAACCATCAGGAAACAGATTGTTCAGAACGTTAGCGAATTCCTGCGCTGCCGGCAACGTGCCACGAGAGGTTCTGCCGCCTTCAGATGTGAACTCTTGTTCCACACCATATTCTTTCAGTACGCGAGATACCATGCCGCCGCTTAAACCACGTACCTGGCTTTTCTTCTCCGACTTGACAACCCCGTCTGTAAGCGGAAAGTCGTTCTTGAACAACTCTGCCACGGCGACGCCAACGCACATAATATTTGTGTTGACGTTACCTTTTTTTGAGCGTTTGCTCTCATACCAGTCACTTGCCGCCTCAAGTGCGCGAGTAGAAGCTATCGAGTTATCTGTCATTGGCTGAGCCCTTCTTCAATGCAGGTATCACTGCCTGCTCCATTAGCCACGTCACGACAGGCACAGCAACAGCATCACCGAAAGCATACTGAATCTGAGATTCTTTAAATCCATCTAGCTTAAAATCTCCAGCGCCCTGAAGTCGTGCGTACTCTAATCCCGTCATCCAGCGTATGCGCGCTTCATTCTTGCCAATGAAAACCACAGCTTGCTTCGACGACCCACCGCGCGTTGTCCGAAGGCAACCAGAAATATCATCTTCACGGATTTCCCAAACAGGCTTTCCCGCTCGAGTGCGACGATACGCAGTACGTGCTACCGTTTCATCCGCCATCTTCAATTGATTGAAGCGTTCGCGCTGAACGTTACTCAGCGAATCAACAAATGCCCTGCTCCGTTTCGCATCCCACCATCGAGGATCATCTCGGCTTAGTTTTTCTGCTATATCCGTAAAGCCACCCGACAACAGGGAAGGGACGGTTTCAACCGGCGTTATATGCGTGGATAATTTGGAATCCGAATGTATCCAAGCAACCCGATCGGGGCGTATCGAAGTGTCTATCTCGCCACCGTCTACAGGGTTCTTCGCGCCAACTACAAACATACGCGGTCGTGACTGAGGTATCCATCTTCGAGCATTCAACTCAAAAGCGTCAACAGAATAACCAAGCCGATTAAATTCTTCCACGACCATGCGGAAGTCGTTGCCCTCATGGGAAGACGCAAGTCCACAAACGTTTTCGAGGACAACTGCATGCGGGGCGCGATCGCCCATGCCTTTAATCACGTCAATAAAGCCGAAGAATGCTCTCGACTCGGAACCATCAATAAGGCCGTCTCGTTTCCCAGCAAGTGATAAGTCGGTACATGGACTCGAGGCCCAAGCAATATCTGCATCAGGGACTAAATCGGCGTTCACATTGAATACATCTTCAGGAATTATATCATCGCTGCCCCATTGGGCAGCATACAGCCGACACTTTACATCGTCGATATCATTGGCCCAAACCGTCTCAATTCCGGCAGCGTTCATTCCGGCGCGGGCAAGCCCAATACCAGAAAAAAACTCAAGCGCACGGTAATGTTCGTTATATTCAATCAAGAAAATCCTAAGCCCAATGTGAATCTAATTAAAATATGATATCGGAGACAAGAAGGTATTGCGAGCGCTCGAAAAAGGACAAATTCCTCAATGAAAATTACCAGCATCGAAATCAACAACTACAAAAGCGTAGAGCATCTTGTTGTCGAATGCTGTAGGGACATCAATGTTTTCATTGGAGAGAACAGTGTGGGGAAGAGCAATGTCTTCTCTGCAATCGAATGGTTACTTGGGCCAGCGTACCCATCGATGAACAGGCTGAACAAATCTGACTACTATCGTGGTGATATGGGCAGGGATATCTCCATTGCGCTTGCATTTGATGATGGCCATTGCTTGAGAATGGACAGCTGCTGGCATCCATATGGGAATATGGCAAACCAGAAACAAGGGTTAAACCTAGATGGCACGGATTACATTTCGGACGATATTCGCGAGAAATATACCAGTGCTTTTATCGGAACCGACAGGAGAGTCCCCGACAACCCCGCAACCAGTCAGTGGTCCCTACTTGGCAGACTTTTGAAAGAAATCAACTCTCGCTTCTTGAAGGAAAACACGACCTTGGAAAACGGAACAGTGGTGCCAAAATCTAAACTGTTCGAAGAAAGAATCAAGGAGATCCGTGATGAAATCCTCTTCTCGGCGACAGACGACGAAGGCACCAATCTAATGAGTGCTCTTTCCGAGATTATGCAAGAAGAAATCTCAAGGCAATTGTGCTGCGACAATAGTGCGTTTTCCGTAGATTTGAATATCTATGACCCTTGGAACTTTTTCAGAACGCTCCAAATAATCGTAGAGGAGGAATCAAGCGGTCTAGTCTTTAGGGCTTCTGAACTTGGTATGGGAGTTCAGGCAAGCATAACCATTGCAATTTTGAAAGCATATTCTAGGCTCAAGCTGCACAACAGGACGCCTATTTTTATTGATGAGCCTGAACTTTTTCTTCATCCACAAGCCCGTAGGAACTTTTTCAGGATATTGCAAGAGCTCGCTAACTCGGGAACACAAATATTCTTGACAACCCATTCGTCAGAATTTCTTTCCCTAGCTAGATTCGATCAGATCAAGGTTGTTCGCAAAAATCGAAAGATGGGGACATATGTTCGTGATGCACAACCAGCCAAGTTCATTGACGACCTATATATTCGACGAAGCATCGTTTCTTGCAAAGAAGATCTCATGCTCGAATATCAAAATGCCTATGAGAACACCGGTGACTCACTTAGAGCGTCAGAAGGAATGTTTGCAAGAAAGGTAATACTAGTTGAGGGAGAGAGCGAATCGCTTATCTTGCCATACATGTTTGATCAAATTGGTTACGACTATATTGCTAAGGGCATCTCAATAGTGCGTTGCGGAGGAAAGAACGAGCTTGATCGCTTTTATCGTCTATACAGCGAATTCGGTATTCCTTGCTTTGTGATATTTGATGGTGATAAGCAGAACAAAGGAAAGGGTAGCGAAGCGGAATCGGCCAAGAAAAATAGAGCGTTGCTTGAATTGCTAGGTATTGAGCCTGTCGATTTTCCAACAAACTGCGTGCATCATAATTGCCTGGTATTTGAAAAACGACTTGAGGAAAATCTAGGGCTTTCTGATGTCAGCGAGAACGTTAAAGGCCTCCGCTTGTTTAAGAGGTTTAAACAGGCCGTAGCAAATGGAGTCGAACTGCCCGAGTGGATTTCACATATGACAAATAAACTGGATAACATGCCAAACGAAGCTCAGTCGGTGTTACTGCAGCGCGAAATTCCTGAAGCGGACGATATTCCCCTCTAGCCCGCAACTGGGCCTCTTAACTCATCTCCACTCTATCGTGGAGGGCCATCTAGTTAGAACCTGCCGATAGAAGGTATGAAATATGACATGTTTCTTTAATTAAGAGACCCTGTTTAGAGCTTTAACTTTAATCAACGCTTATTTTGAGTTCTTATATGATGCCAAGGTTTTTAAGTATGTCCAGTCTCTTGGCGTAATCAACCCGATCTTTTTCGAGGCTGTCGCATAAAGAGTCATATCCAATAATGTCATATTCAACTTCGTGCTGTATCTTCTCGTCTACTTCAAATAAATCAAGAGAATATTCGATATTTGTGCGTGCATTAAAGAGGGCAAGGATTGACAAGTAGCGAAAACCATTGAAATCATTTGCTGCATGACGTGCTAGCAGAAGATACATCAGTACCTGCAACGTGTCGTTCTTGCCAGGAGGTTTTTCAGACGTTTTGATATCGCACATAAAAAAGGCTGTGCAAAAGTCTGCGTCTCCGTATGAGACTGTGTCAGTGTAGCCGCCTTGAAAAGTCGGTCCCCACACTATATCGTCATCAAGAATGCTTTTATCATGAACAAAAATCTCGCAACGCTTTACCATGCGCTTAATATTTGAAATAGTTGTTTTGTCTGGGAGGATTTCACGAACTGGAGAATAGCGCCCTGCGCGAAAAACAGAGTCAAATCCTGCAAGTTGGGATGCGGCTACAATTGATGTATCGTCCACCCCCTCAATTTTATTCATTAGTTCATCAAAGTATTTTCTTTCGTCAATCTCATAGAGTTCCAGAAGCTTTTCCATTCCCTTTCTTGCGACAGGGAATGACATTTCTGCATTATTTGTGAACTGAAATCGAGTTAAATAGTCAACCGCTAAGCCAACAATGCCGGGAGAGATGTTCTCAGGGCCAAGCACCTCTATTCCGCCATCATCCAGTTCCTTTGAATGAAAAAGCTCGATTGGGAGATAACCCCCTTGCGGCTGCCTTATTCCTTTGATATGTGCTTCTGGCACACCTCTTATTCTTTGCGTGACGCTTAATCTTTTATGAGCGGGTTCTTGTAATGTCATATTCCATCCAATTCCCTTTGTGGGCGCTGCTTTCCCACGAGTTCGGCTACGATGCGAACTGAGGGTTTATCTTACTCTAGGCTGCAGCTGGCTGTCTCGCATCTCACGAATTCAGCAGGCCCTCATCGCGCACTCCGTGTGCGCCGCCAAAACAGTTAATCGTTCTCTCGTACAGGGCAAGAACGACTTTCTTCGGTATCGTATCCATCATTTTGCGAGGGCCTCGAAGACGTCGACGCACTCGTCCATGAGGTCATCTGCAACGGAGAGAAAGTCCGCCGCTTTTGCGGGAGCCTCGTTTTCGATTGGCACGATCTTGAAGGCCGGCTTGTTGCGCTTGAATACGGTAACGGGGACGTGCTCGTTCATGACGAGGTCGGTTATCTGCGTGAAGTTCACGCGCGCATCTGTGAAGCTTGCCGTGTATCCCATGATGGCTCCGTTTCCTGGCTTTTTCTTGCATCATTATAACAATGAAAACATCAATGTTTTCATATATGTTTTAGGGCAGGCTTTTATTGCAGCGCTGGTCGCTTACTGATGGCGCATGATTTGAGGCACGAGAAAGCTTCAGATAAAGACGATGTGGAAAGAGATTCGGCCGGGTGTCTCGTGCTAGCCAAATAGGCTCCCTTGGGCTTACGTCCGAAACGACCCCGGCGAGTGCTGTCATTATAGCAGGGGCCTATGGAGAAACGAAAAAGATGGCATTTCTCACATCCGGCTCATGGACCTACGGGGTTTATCAGCATGCACCAGCCGTTTTGATCGGTGGGTCGCGAATGGTCTGTGGAGGGGCTTTGTGAACGGGGCTTGCGGAGATGGGGCCCTGAATGAAAAACCGTGTCACACCCCACGCATACAATCATCGACGTGGCGTTTTCGATCGACGCCACGGGTTTCGATGACGATGGGATGTGATGGGTATGTCAAGTGATTGCGTGTGGGTCGTCGGGTTCGATGCCTCGACGGGCAAGGCGATGCAGTTCATCCGCTGCCATAAGAACAGCGCGCCGTTTCACGAGAGCCTCTACGCCTGCGAGGGGTATTCCGTGCAGACGATGACGAGCGAGGAATTCGGGGAGCTGGCCGATCGCGGGGGTTCCAGGTAGCGGCTCGTTACCGGTGTCGGCGATTAACTTTTCCGTGCCAGGGGCGGCGGGACTGTCTGCCATTCGGTTTGCAGTAGGGGAGGACGTTCATGCTTTTCGATATGAATTTTGATAGCGACGTGGATGTGTTCGACAACGTGACCGAGTTCATGCTTGCCAATGGTGAGCTCACGGGCGATGAGGACTCCGATGACGGCAACGGCTGGTGGGAGGACTCTGACTTGGAAGATTAGCTCTAGCGTCACAGAACGTCGCGTAAAACCAAGGGTGATTAGCGCGGAACACTTTGTTGGCATAGATATGACCATGTTTGTCTGCAACAAATATGGGCAAGTGTGAAATTCCAAGAGACGATTTCAATTTATTACGTGCAATAAGAAAGGGACAAAACATGTTTGATTGTGAACTTCAGCTGGAGACCCCGCTGGACGCGATAGATGCTCTAGACCAACTCTCGTCGACGCTTCGGGGTTTGGGGTTTATGAGCATAGCGCTATGCGAAGAGACTTCGGTTGCAGACGAACACGTATTTGGCCTGATTGCTGACATCGTTTATCAATGTGCTGATGTCGGGAAAAGGGCTTCAGAAATTATTTGCGCAAATGTTAGAACGGATGACTGCCTTATAGATTTGCATGGTTCTGCACAATTGGAGGAGCCTCTCGCTAGGCAATCTACATGCGCTGCATAAGCGTGAGCAAAAGGCAAAATGTTGCGCCTTAAATGAAGGCTATTCTCGTCTCATGCTCCATTGACGTACGCAATTACGTACGTATAATGTTAATCATCGATATGGTCATCCGAAAGGAGTCGCTATGACGAGCGTAACGGCTACCGCCGCCCGCAAGGACATTTACAACCTCATCGCGCGCGTCAACGAGGATTGCAAGCCCGTTGCCATCACCAACTCCAAAGGTAAGGGTGCGGTTCTTGTCGGCGAGGACGATTGGTCCGCTATCGAGGAGACCCTCTACATCCTGGGCGTACCCGGCATGGCAGAAAAGCTTATCGAAGCGCATGACGAGGATGTCGGTAGCTGCGTCACCGCCGATGCCCTGGATTGGTAACCCATGTACAAGGTTATCTTTACGAAGCAGGCAGCCAAAGATGCGAAGAAGTTGAAAGCAGCTGGCTTGGATGCCAAGGCAAAGGATCTCGCGGCAGTCGTCTCGTCTGATCCGTTCGCCTATCCGCCTGCTTTCGAGCCGCTGGTCGGAAGTCTTGAGGGTATGTACTCCAGGCGTATCAATCGTCAGCATCGCTTTGTGTACGAGGTCATCGAGGAGCCTTCTGAGATTAATGGAGAGACGTTTGATGGCATCGTCAAGGTCCTGAGCATGTGGACTCATTACGAGACGCTGTAGATTACAGTTGAAGAGATCAAAGGGGCAATACCAGCTAAACCTCACTTAGGTGTTTTGCTGGTGGTTTTGGCAGGAGGGACTGCGATGGAGTCCATCTACATACGGGCTATAACTGACTTTGTCCGCTCTGAAATAGAATCAGTATGCACGCTCACGCACCCTCTTACTTTTCAGGAAGACGTGCGGGAGATAACGCAACGGGAGAAGCCGGCTTCTACGCATGATGTGACCAAAGCATTTGACGTGTTCTGCTTGATTGGGCATATCGACGAGGTGGATGAGGCGTTTTCATCCATTGTTAGAAACGTAAAACATCATTTCGAAACGTGTACTGAATCTGAGGACGCTGGAATTGAAGCAAATTCAGGTTTTTATCAGGGAACATCCAGATCGCAGCTTTTGACAATGCTTTATCTCGAAAGCGTTCCGTTATTACAGGACTTTCGATTTCCTGTTTTTCTTTCGCTGGAGCTCGATGATGATTTCCTGATTGTCGTTTTCTCCTCTTGCGGTGATCTCGATGATGCGGATATTTTTGAAGATTGCCTTTTGCAATGGATTGATTCCTGGATTGCTATGGAGCAACCTTTGCTATGCGAAAAACAGGTTGTAACAAGGTCGTTCGATCTCGGGCAATTACGGAACCGTCGTGTGATTGCCCCGCACTATGACTCGCAAACGAATCAATGGGAGCTTTTCCTTGATGGGGCCAATCGTGTGCAGCTTGGATGCGCCCCTCAGCTTTTGCCTGTTGATTCCGATGTCCTTAGTCGATGGACAACGTCAGATATTCGTCAGATCGTTACAAATCCCATATATTGCTTCGGAGTGCATCTCAATTATTCGGATCGTTATGCAGATTGGTATGCTTCTTTCATCTATTGGTGTTCAACAAGGCTGTCGGAAGAGACAGATGCACCTGAAACCATCTTGGCGCTTTACAAGCGTTTTCTTTCATTCATGATGGATCGATTTGGATATACCCGGGTCGATCCAGTTATCCCAGAGCAATCTTTTGCAACTGTCCTCTACCGAGAGATTAATGATGTACGGCATTATTTAGCGGGAGTATTGGATGAGGAAGGCTATGGAAGAAGCCTCGTCTCGACAATGCCCTGGCGCGTATATTTTCTAATTGAGCTCTCGATGGTATTTGGTTTGCAGGTGGAAATTTCACAAAAAGCCAGTACCAATGATGCGGAATACACTTTTTTGTTGAGAGAATGTTTGGAATCATCGGCAATCGATTCTCCAGCCATCAAAGGGCAGCGATTTGAAACACTCACACGAGCGCTGCTGGACCAGGTGAATGGGATACGCCTGACTGGCAAGCGTATCCGTTCTGGAGGCTGTGAAATAGATTTATGCTACAGCAACGTCTCATTAAATAAATCACTCTGGGAAATGGGCGCGCTCATACTGGTTGAATGTAAGCACTGGAATAAACCGCTCGGTATCAGCGTCTTGAGGAATTTGGTATATGTCATGCATTCGCGAGGCTGCTCTACTGGCATACTCGCGTCATTTTCCGGATTCACCGACGTCGTAGCGAACGAAGTGAGGTTTCTGGCATGCTCAGGTATTCATGTGCTGCTCTTATCAAAAGAAGATTTCATGAAGGTTGACGAGGGATGCGATGCTTTTGACCTGCTCGTAAGTAAGCTTGATGCTCTGCTGAAGTATTCCAAAGATGATTTCCGATTGCTTATGTAATCCGCTAATTTGTTGGTTCGTGAGGTTACGCTTCTCGTGTTCATAGAGTCAAAACCGTTCAATAAAATAAACGCTTTTGCAAAATCGATAAAACCATTCAATGAAATGACAGCTTTTATGCGTGTCAAGAAAGCTTCAGATAAAGACGATGTGCTGTGACCACAGCTAAGCCACTGCAGAATGCCACGGAAGTTGCGCCACTATCCGCTGCAAATCAGCAGCTCAGACAAGGTTATGACAGCATGGGGGGGCGTTACAGCACGGTGCCGCTCGAACCGTTTTCGATAATCGCGTGCGCCTCTCCGTGAGGGCCAAAAACCGTCTTGATCGGACCGTCGCCGATGACGGCATGCATGCCATCGGGTCCAGAGACTATGTTGCCGTTTCGGAAGTAAACGCCATCGTGGTCTCTGGATCCGATGACGGCAAACGTATTCGAGTCGGAGCCGACTATGGCAGATACGTTGCCATTGGGTCCGAAGAGCGTTCGAATGCCGGATTGCGGCTGGTTGTTGTCAAACATGGACCCTCCAATCACCTAAAAGGCTGCTGGGAACATTATAGCCTGCGCCTGGGATCGTCTGCATATGAGGAGGGACGCATCGTGGCGACTCGTGCTCCTGCTGGGCATCGTCGGGGTCGCCGAAGGCATGCTCTTCCGTGAGCGCCATGTGATGGGGACATCGCGCGCCTCGAAAAGGGCAAGACGCCGCTCAATCGTGTGAACTATCCTAGCGGCGGCTTGGGCACCTCGCCCGTGAGCAGCCAGCCCCCGCTTGCCAGCTGGTATCCCACCTCCACGTATCCGGCGGCGCTTTCCTCCAGGCTGGCCTTCTCCTCGTCGGTCAGGGGACGCTTTGCCCGTGCGGGCGCTCCGACGACGAGCATGCCGTCCGGGATGCGCGCCGTGCCCGTCACGAGCGCTCCGGCCCCGACAAGGCAGTGATTCCCGATTATGGCGTCGTCGAGCACCGTGGCCCCCATGCCGATGAGCGAATGGTCGCCGATTGTACAGCCGTGTACCACCGCGGCATGACCGATGGTTACGTCATGGCCGATGATCGTGGGCGAACCGTGGCTCACGTGCAGGCAGGCGCCCTCCTGCACGTTCGTGCGCTCGCCCAGCCTCACGAAGCTGTCGCAGTCACCCCGGATGGTCGCGTTGAACAGGACGCAGCACTCGTCGCTGATGGTGACGTCGCCGATGACGGTCGCGTTGGTCGCTACGTGCGCGGTGGGGGAGACGGTGGGCACTTTGTTCGGCTTCTGCATGGTCATCCTTCCTGGACGCATCCGTGTGCGTATGCAATCGCTTGATATGATGGAACGATACCGAATACGACGATGTTTTGCATGTGACAATGTTTGGTACGGGGCACGAGCTGGGGGAAGCCGCAAGAGAAGTCCTGCTCCGACGATACTCCGATTATTCATGTCTCACCCTATGCATACAATTCTTGAGTGACGCAACGGGCCGATTGGATGGTTAGTTCGCATGCGTATTAGATATAAGGTCTAATTGCAGTATATCACGGTATCGTGATATACTGCCAGGAGGTGAAGCACTGTCATGCCGACGCTTGCGAGGTTTTACGGAATTGCCATCAAGATGTACTTTCTCCAGTCGGAGCATAATCCTCCGCATGTTCATGCAATATACGGGGAGGATGCCGGAGCCTTTGATATCAGGACTGGAACGTTGATTGACGGAGGGTTGCCTGCAAGGGCATCCGATTTGGTCAGAGAGTGGATTGTGATACACAGAAGCGAGTTGCTTGAGATGTGGGAAACGCAAGAGTTCAGGAAGCTCGACCCGTTGGCATAGGGGAGGAGGCGCACGATGTTTCATAAGGTGAAGGAAGTGTATCCGCTTCCCGATATGCGGCTCAGCGTTATTTTCGCCAACGGAGCTACCAAGGTCTATGACGTCGCGCCGCTGCTCAGCAGGTTCGATGCGTTCAAGATGCTACAAGATCCCAACGTCTTCGGTAGCGTCGAGGTCGATGTCGGTGGGTACGGCATCGTATGGAACGATGACATCGACCTGTCCTGTGACGAGTTGTGGGAGAACGGTGTGACGGAGGAGACGCCATTCGACGGTCTTATTTCCTTCGCGGATGCCACCGAGCTTTGGGGCCTGAATGAATCGACGCTGCGCAAGGCCATCTCCTACGGCAAGCTCGTCTCGGGCGTGGATGCGAGGAAATACGGGAAGCAGTGGGTCGTCACCGAGGCCGCCATGCGGCGCGAATACGGCGATCCGGTCTCTGAGTAAGCCCCGCCACGCACTCCTTTTCAGCGGCTCTTCGCGAGCGCGGCAACGGCCTCGTCTCTCGTGGAGACGAAGAAGAAGTCCCTGCCCTTGTTACTCTCGTACATGAAGTCCCTGAGCGGCTTGCTCGTGTAGCGCGAATAGTCGCCGTAGATGGCCATGCGGCCGCCGTAGTTGACGTACTTCTGCAGCGCCTCACCGGCCAGCCTCGTGCTGAGGACGAAGAAGTCCTCGGCGACGAGCTGCTTGGGAATCACGATGTCCTTCGATCCCACGTCGTACTGCGCGCTCATCAGCAGGTCGATTGCCGATTGCGCGTCGGTGATAACCGGCTCGTCACTCTCCACGAGGACGCAGAGCACGCCGTTTTCCTCGATACCCGTCAAGTTCATGATGTCGCTCCTTCTCCGAATTCCTTCGCGTACGTGACCACGCCCGATATCGCCGGGGCGTCTTCGCGAAGCTTGCAGGCCATGAAGTTCTCGCTCGGAACGTCGAAGCACGGGAGAATCCCCAGCGTCTCGGCCGGTACGTAGCCGGCGCGCGGGTAGTACTCGCTGCTACCCAGTACGACCGAGTATCCGTATCCGAGCCCCTGGGCTATCCTGTGTCCCTCGCGGATCAGGGCGGTGCCGATGCCGCGCCTTTGCCATGTCGGTGCCACGGACAACGGGGCAAGAGCCAGCGCGACATGCTCGCCTACGTGCAGCTCGGTGAACATGATGTGCCCGACGATCTCGCCGTCAACTTCGCATACCAGCGACAGCTCGGGAACGTACGCGTCGCTTTGTCTCAGGGCATCTACCAGGTCGTGCTCGTTTCCGTCGCTATGCTCGGCGGTCGCGAAGGCATTCCTGACCACCTCGCGCACCGCATCGTGGTCGACCTGTCGCTCTGCTCGTATCATCATGGCGATTCCTCCCATCATTTCGTCTGCCGCGTACTTTACCATCGCGGATGCCGGGCTGCGCTACGCGCCGCGAAGGAACCGCAGGACGTTCGCATCCTCCCGTCCCTACGGAAACGCCGTCATCAGCGCCGTTCCGCAAACGATGAGCGCGAGTCCCAGTCCGGCCCGCCACGACAGCCGCTCGTGCAAGAACAGCCAGGCAAACGCGATTGACACGACGATCGAGAGCTTGTCGATCTGCACGACGATGCTCACCTGACCGGTCTGTATCGCGTAATAGAAGAACAGCCATGACGCGCCGGTCGCGATGCCGGATGCTACCAGGAACAACGCCTCGCCGGGGCGCACGTCGCGCACGGCCCGCAGCTTTCCGCGCGCGGCGACGATGCCCCACGCCATCACCAGCACCACGCAGGTGCGAATCACAGTCGCCAGGTTCGAGTCGACACCCTCGATGCCGACCTTCGCGAGGATCGAGGTGAGCGCCGCGAACACCGCGGCTCCGATGGCGTACCACAGCCATCCATGCCCGCCTGCGCTGCCATGCTGCGCTTCGTCGTCGTCCTGCGTCACCCTCCTCTCGATCATGAGGTAGGTGCCCACGCCAATCGCGACGATGGAAGCGAGCTTGATCGCGAGGTTGCTCGTCTCGCCGAACAGGACGATCGCGAAGAGCGCGGCCAGGATCGTGCTCGACTTGTCCACGGGCACGACCTTGTTGACGTCGCCGAGCGAAAGCGCCTTGAAGTAGCAGATCCACGATGCGCCGGTCGCGAGCCCCGAGGCGATGAGGAACGTCCACGAGAGGGGAGCGATGCGGGTTATCCCGTCTTGCGCGCCGGTGAGAAAGACCACGATCCAGGCAAAGACGAGCACGACCGCGGTTCGAATGCCCGTGGCGATGTCTGAATCGGTCTCCCGCACGCCGCATTTGGCGAGAATCGACGTTACGCCCGCGAAGAGCGCCGCGAGCAGTGCCGCGCTAACCCAATCCATAGCCTGCGCTCCCGATCCTCCTCTGGCTATCGTCGCCTCGTCAATCCTACAGCTCGTAGTAGTAGGGGCAGATGTCGGCATACGTGCCATCGGGCATGCGAAAGCCGCCGGGTATGGTGCCGAGCTGCACGAAGCCGAGCTTCTCGTAAAGGTGGCGCGCACCAGCATTGGTCGCGACGACGGCGTTGAACTGCAGCACGCGAAAGCCGTGTGCCTTGCCCTGGACAAGCGAGTCCTCGACGAGTAGACGGCCTGCGCCCTTGCCGCGTGCGGCCGAGCCGACCGCATAGCTGGCGTTGGCGATGTGCCCGCAGCGGCCGACGTTGTTAGGATGCAGGATGTAGAGCCCGATGACGCGCCCGTCCTCCTCGGCGACGCCGCAGTACGTCTGCGATGCGAAGAACGCGCCACCGCTCTTGAGGTCCAGCTCCTCTTCCTGGGGAAACGCGATGCCATCCCTCACGACCTCGTTCCAGATGCCCACCATCTCGGCGATATCATCCTGTCGGTAACTCCTGATTTCCATCATCTGCTCCTCGTCATATGCCATGTTTTCAGCTCAGCGTTCCCTTGCGCGTGCGTCCAATAATCCAGCCGACGATGCCTCCCAGCACGGCGAAGACCAGCCATCCCAGCCCCATCGAATGCAGTGGAAGCCAATCGAGCGGCATGAACGTGATGATGCCCATGGCGTGCAGCTCCAGAACCACGGCCGCCGCGAGGGCGCCGATAGCCGCTCCCCGGTAGAGTCCCTTGGCCTTGATGCGCTTGTGAAAGACCAGGAGCACCACCACAGTGATGAACGGCGGATACACGATGCCCAGGACCGGATCGGCCAGCTGGATGATGGCGTCGAGACCCAGGTCGCAGATGAGCACGCCGATCACGCAATCGGCTAGGAGCAGCACGTTGTAGGAGACCCTCTTCCCGAACAGCGCGTAGAAGTAGTCGGCAGCCGAGCTCACCAGGGCGACGGCCGTCGTCACGCAGGCGAGGAGCACGATGACGCTCAGCAGGATGATGCCGGGTTCGCCCAGCAGCGACTGCACGATCGCCACGAGCAAGCCGGCTTGTGTGAGGCCCGTTCCCAACGACGTCGATGTCGCGCCCAGGTAGGCCAGGCCGCCGTAGATGATTCCGAGCATGACCGCGGCGCCGATGCTCGCGCGTGCTAGAAGCGTCATACGCTCGCGACCCTCGGGACGGCCCTTCACGAGGGCGGAGTCGAGGATGATGATCGAGAAGGCCGCTGCACCCAGCACGTCCATGGTCTGATAGCCCGCGCGCACGCCCTCCTGGAACACGGTGCTCGTGAGCGGAGGTTCGATTGGACCGATGGGCTGGGCGATTCCCGCGACGATTAGGACCACGACGCCAATCACCAGCGTCGGCGTGAAGAACTTGCCGATGATGTCGACGACGCGCGCGTCGCATTCGTCCTCCTTGTAACCCACGAACTCGGTGGGGCCATGCACGTCGAGGATGTGCGTGAAGACGTCGCCGAAGCCGTCCCAGGCCTCGTCATTGCGAGCTGCGCGTGCCCGTTCGCGCTGGGCCGTCATCTCGTTTTCGAAGCTCTCCATGTTGACCTCGATGCCCTGCTCGTGGCAGATCTCGGCCGTGAGCTCGACGGGGAACCCGTACGTGTCGTGCAGGGTGAAGGCGGTGACGCCGTCGAGGACGTCTCCCTCGTCCAGGCCCTCGATCGCCTCCTCGAGATAGTGCATACCCGTGTCGATGGTGCGATTAAAGCGCTCCTCCTCGGAGAGCAGCACCTTCTCGATGAGCGCCTTGTTCTCGATGATCTCGGGATAGACCGCGCCCATCTCCTCGCAGATGGCGTCGAGGAAGCTCTGGAGGAAGGGACCCTCGATGCCGATGAGACGACCATGGCGTACGGCACGGCGCAGCAGGCGACGCAGGATGTAGCCACGGCCCTCGTTCGAGGGCAAGATGCCGTCACCGACCATGAAGACGATGGCGCGGGAATGATCCGCCATGATGCGCAGCGAGAGATCGGTGAGCTCGTCGCTGCCGTAGCTGCGACCGCTCAGCCTTTCGCCCACCTCGATGAGACCATGCAGGATGTCGGTGTCGAAGTTCGAGCTCACACCTTGCATGATAGCGGCCATGCGCTCGAGGCCCAGACCCGTGTCGATGTTCTTCTTCTCGAGGGGAACCATCGTGCCGTCTTCCTGACGGTCGAACTGCGTGAAGACGAGGTTCCAGTACTCGAGGAAGCGGTCGCAATCGCAACCGGGCTTGCAGTCGGGGCTGCCGCACCCGACATCCTCTCCCTGATCGTAGTAGAGCTCCGAGCACGGACCGCAGGGACCGGTGGGACCGGCGACCCAGAAATTGTCATCGGCGCCGAGACGGGAGATATGGCTGGGGTCGACCCCCACCTCCTGCCAGATGCCGGCGGTCTCCTCGTCTTCCTCGTAGATGGTGACGTAGATGCGATCGGGATCGAGACCGAGCACGTCGACGGAGAACTCGTAGGCCCAGGCGCACATCTCCTTCTTGAAGTACGCGCCAAAACTGAAGTTGCCGAGCATCTCGAAGAAGGAAAGATGCCGGCCATCGGTGCCGATGATGTCGATGTCATTGGTCCGCACGCACTTCTGCGCCGTCGTCGCGCCCACGTAGCGCGGGTCAAGGTGCTTCTGCTGCAGGAAATACGGCTTGAATTGGACCATGCCCGCAACCGTGAGCAACAGGGACGGGTCATCGGGGATGAGCGAGGAAGAGGGCCAGCGCTGACAGCCCTTCTCCTCGAAGAAGTTCAGGTACGCTTCGCGAATCTCGGCAGACGTGGTGGGTATGGACGCCATGATGCTCCTTGTCCGTTGGTGCTTCTCTATGAATTCGTGGTGCAGGCTCTACGCCGTCTTGCCAGGCGCATCGGCCGCATGGGCCCCCGCCTCGTCGGCGCTTTCCTGCGATGGCGCATGCGGAACGGCCTGGCCGCTCGCCTCGATGACGATGTCGACTTCCTCGACCGCGACGCCTTCGACGGCGCAATCGGCCGCTTGCTGCGCGGCCTTCTTCATGGCCTCGTCATCCGCTTGATCGGGTTGCTCGTCCTTGGCGGATTCGTCCGCTGACCCGTGCAGTCCGCCAATGGGATAGACCAGACGTTCCTGCTTGGCCTTGTCAGCGCGCTTGGAGCCGAGCGATCCGCGAATGCGGTCGACGATGGAGGTGACGGCCTCGGCCGGTGCGGACGTGACGGCATCGACGGTGGTCGCCGCCTTGCCGGCGACGTCGGTGATCTGCTCGACGTCCTCGAGTATGGCGTCGACGCGCAGCATCTCGAGATTGACCGTGTCGAGCATGAGCTCGGCCTTGTCGACCATGGGGTTGACCTTCGTGAGCGCGGGTGCGACCTCCTTCTCGGCATCGGCCGCGATGTTCTGGACCGACTTCATCGTCACGCTCGCGCGATAGAGGATGATGATGAGGAAGACGAGGGCGACGATGCCCAGGATTACGAGAACAGCGGCCGCGAATGGCCATGCCTGCGCGAGAAAGTCATTCATGAGAGTCCCCTAAATCATGTCGGGTTCACGTGTGTATATACAGACCTAGATGATAGCGCAGATTATCCCGCTTGCGAAACGCGATGTGCCCTTTTGCGCATAAAGAATCCGCTTAGCATACGTGCAGGCGCGCCGCCTCACTCCGACGGTCGCTTCCCGACAGCCCGCTTCGCGGTCTTTACGGCGCGCTCCCTTGCACCTTCGTTCGACAGCCCGCCTGCACGTTGCCAGGCTACTCCTCTGGCGGGAAGCGGAGCTTTTCCCAACCGATGCTGGTCGGCTTGTAGAAGCATCCCCGTTCGAGGCCATCGGGAAGGTACTGCTGCTCCACCTGGGCATTGGGGTAGTCATGAGGATAGAGGTAGGTGCCGTAGTCCTCCGACCCGGGCCTGTGGCGGTCACGTAGATGCGGGGGCACATTGCGTAATGGCCCTTCGCGCACCTCCTTGAGCGCGGCGTCGATGGCGAGATACGTGGCGTTCGATTTGGGCGCGAGCGCCATGTAGATGGCCGCCTCGGCCAAGTTGATGCGACACTCGGGGTATCCGATGCTCTCGGCCGACTTGAACGCAGCCGCCGCGATGGTGATGGCGCGCGGGTCTGCAAGGCCCACGTCCTCGCTCGCCAGGATGAAGATGCGACGCGCGATGAAGCGCGGGTCCTCCCCGCCCTCGATCATGCGCGCGAGCCAGTAGACGGTCGCATCCGGATCACTACCGCGCATCGACTTGATGAAGGCGGAGATGACGTCATAGTGCGTGTCGCCGTCCTTGTCATAGGGAAGCTGGCGACGCGGCGATGCCTCGCGCACTTGCTCGGTGCCAATCTCGCCGCCCGGCTCGGTGAGGGCTGCCGCGAGCTCGAGCGTCGTGAGCGCCGTGCGGGCGTCCCCGCCCGCAGTGATCACGATGGCGTTGAGGGCCTCGTCGGAGATCGTGTATTCGCTGGCGAGACCGCGCTCGTCTTCGATCGCGCGCTTGACGAGCATCTTGATGCCGTGATTGCCTATGGGCTTGAGCTCGACGATACGCGAGCGCGAGATGAGGGCCGAATTGACCTCGAAGAAGGGGTTTTCGGTCGTCGCGCCGATAAGGATGACGATGCGATCCTCGACAGCATGGAGCAAGGCATCTTGCTGCGAGCGGGAGAAACGGTGTATCTCGTCGATGAACAGAATGGTGCGCCGCTTGTAGGCGAGCAGACGCTCCTCGGCCGCCTTGATCTCGCGGCGCAAGTCGGCGACGGTTCCCGAAACCGCCGAGACCTCGACGAAGGCGGCGTTCGTGGAATTGGCGATGACGTGCGCGATGGAGGTCTTGCCCGTGCCCGCCGGCCCGAAGAGGATGACCGAGGAGAGCGTATCGTTGGCAATGGCGCGCCTGAGCCAGGTATCCTTGCCGATGGCCTCTTCCTGACCGACCACCTCGCTGAGCGTGCGCGGGCGCATGCGCACGGCAAGTGGAGCGGCCGCAAAGCGCGTCTCGCCATCCACCTCGCTGAAGAGCGTGTCCATCGAAGCATCCATGGGTCAATGATACCG
>OGRN01000528.1_pt1 | contig 36361 bp, 36 predicted proteins | sample 1553401 | NCBI WGS metagenome assembly OGRN01 (sample SAMEA2580096, study PRJEB22360) | human gut metagenome | biome: human gut; feature: human-associated habitat; material: faeces | place: Denmark | collected 2008/2010 | reverse complement strand
TCGACCAGCCGGTAGACAAAAAAGAGGCATTTCCCCCGTTTTTTGTCTACTTTCGAGGCCGCGCGCCCTGAATTTTCACCAGCCGGTAGACAAAAAAGAGGCATTCACCCCGTTTTTTGTCTACTTTTGGTACCGCGCACCCCGATTCAGACGTACTGCAGAGATTTCGCCAAAGCAAGAGACTTTGAGACGATGTTTGATGCCAGTGGCTCTGCATTTTGAATTCCCGTCACGGAAGCTTTCTCGTTTCATTTCGTCCGTACCTCAAAATTTTCCTTCGCTTCACCAAAAACGATGCATTATCGACAACAAAAAAAGCGACCCGCCACTTGCCGTTTCGGACTTGGACGCGTCGCTAAGACAATATCTAATTTTCCACGCTGACGAACGTGTTGAATTTCAAGTAGCGATAGTGGAACCTCATGCTGGAGAATTCAAACGGAGTACCGTTGTCAAGAAAGAAAATACCTTCCATGATGCCGGCCGGCTCTGTATCTTTCAGACCAAGAAGTTCCTGGTCACGAGTTGTGGACGGCTCGGCAAAAACGGAGAGAAATGATTTGGTTACGGAAAGATTTTGTTCGTTTTGCATATAGTTGAAGATTGAGCCGGAAATAATCTTGGGCGTGAGATCCGGCACGAGTTTGATGGGTATGTATCCTGTTTCGATCATGAAAGGCTCGTTTTCGAAGAGTCGCAACCGGACGATTTTGTAAACGAAATCTGTGGGTTTCAAGAAGAGGTCGCGCTGAAGTTCTTCAGTCGGCTTTTCAACTTCGAATTCGAGGACTTTGATTTGAGGCTTTTGACCGTTCATTTTGAAGTTGTCGGTGACGCCGAGATTCTTTCCTTCTTCATAGTTAAAGACTGATTCGTTTTTCAAATACAGAGGATTGATGAAGGTGCCGGACCCGCGCTTCTTGAAGATGATGCCGTCGCTTGCCATGCGTGTCAAGGCGCGTTTGATCGAGCTGCGGCTGACTTCGTATTCAAGTGCCAGCGTGCGTTCGTCTGGGAGACGCATTTCCTTGAATTCGCCGGAGAAGATTCGTTTCTTGAGATCGGCGATGATTTTTTTATAGATGAGTTCTGCCATGGGAGCACCTCTTTTCGCTTGAATCATACTTACTCAATTTAAGCATACTGTAGCGTTTCAAGCAAGAAAAGGTTAAAATGAAAGGGACGGGAAAAAGCGTTTAGGAAATATTATTATTTTTTAGTAAATTTTAGTTACATTTCCGCCAATCTATAGTAAAATATAAGAGAAGAAATTTTAATTCCTGAACAGGAGGAAAAAATATGGCAGTTTTAGTATTAGGCGGTGCCGGCTACATCGGTTCCCACACAGTTGATCGTCTGGTCGAACAAGGCCAGGACGTCGTCGTTGTTGACAGCCTGGTAACGGGGCACAAGGCAGCCGTTAGACCGGAGGCAAAGTTTTATCAAGGGGACTTGGCTGACAAGCCGTTCATGCGCAAGGTCTTTTCTGAAAATCCGGAGATTGATGCGGTGATTCATTTTGCTGCATTTTCATTGGTTGCAGAATCAATGAAGGATCCGTTGAAGTATTTCGACAACAACACTGCCGGAATGGTCAAGCTGCTTGAAGTCATGCATGAATTCAACGTCAACTACATTGTCTTTTCATCAACGGCTGCAACGTACGGAATTCCCGAAAAGATGCCGATCAAAGAAGACGATCCGCAAAATCCGATCAATCCATACGGCGAAAGCAAGCTGATGATGGAAAAAATCATGCGTTGGGCGGATCAGGCATACGGTGTCAAATTCGTTGCTTTGCGCTACTTCAACGTTGCCGGTGCCAAGCCGGACGGCTCGATCGGCGAAGATCACCATCCTGAAACGCACTTGCTTCCGATTGTTTTGCAAGTTGCTCAAGGAAAGCGCGAAAAGCTTCAAATTTTCGGCAACAACTATAACACGCCTGATGGCACGAACGTTCGCGATTACGTTCATCCGTTCGATTTGGCGGATGCGCATATTCTGGCCGTCGACTATTTGCGCAAGGGCAATGAATCAAATGCCTTCAACCTTGGTTCTTCGACCGGATTTTCCAACCTTGAAATCGTTGAAGCTGCACGAGATGTTACGGGCAAACCGATCCCGGCCGAAATGGCACCTCGTCGCGGCGGTGATCCGGACTCGTTGATCGCATGCTCCGACAAGGCTCGCGAAGTTTTGGGATGGAAACCGCAATTTGACGATATTCACAAGATCATCGAAACGGCCTGGGCATGGCATTCCACGCATCCGAACGGCTACGATGACAAATAATAATTAAAAATGCAGTGCTTTTAACCGTCACGTGGCGGAACGAAGCCCTGCATTTTTTAATGTCGTTTTGTTTTTGAACTTTGCCCTGCAACGCAAGGGAAAGAAACATAATCAGACCAATTTCATCAATGGCTGCGCCTCTTCTGAACCGATCGGCAGGAAGGCCAATCCGACGGCTTTCTCGTCAATCGTCAGACGGTAGTCGTCTTGCAATGAAGGGATGATGCCGCTGAGTTTGTTAAGCTGTTCTGATTCAAAACGTGCAAATGAGAAGTTTCTGTGCGAGCGTAATTTGTTTTCGAGATCGATGCTGAAGATTACGTCGAGGAAATGACCGTTTCCGTTTGACATTCTCCATTCTTTGCTTTTGCTTGAACGCGATTCGCGTTTTTCAATAAACGTATCATTCATAATAAATTGCCCTCCTTGATTTGCCTATGGATATACCATACTCTTGAAAAAAGAAAATTGCAAGTGTTTTCTTGTAGAAAATAAGCAAATAATTAAAAATAGGTGTTCATAATGCTTATATAAGCATAAAACTTGTAAGGATATGCAAAAATAAGGATTGAAACCGGAATATACCAATTTGCTATGATTATAAAATATTAATTTATTTAATTGCAAGCGCTTTTATTTTTGGGCTTGATGAGCTAAAATAAAGAGGTAGGAAAAAGCATCTGGAGGGAAAAAGCATGGATATCATAAAAAAAGAACTCGATAGCTACGATGGTCATAAGGTAACGAAAATTACGCTTATCAACGATAACGGCGTTGAAATTTCGTGCCTGACGATGGGCGCGATCTGGCAAGAATTTCTTGTTCCGGCTGGAAATTCCAAAAAGAACATGCTCTTGGGGTTTGAACATACTGAAGAGTATTATAAGAATGCGCAATGCGTCTGCAAATCAATCGGACGCGTCGGCGGTCGAATTGCCAATGCCAAGTGCGTCATCAACGGCAAGCAGGTTTCTCTTCCTGCAAATGAGCACGGAAATACGCTTCACGGCGGCTTCCACGGATTTACTGAATGGAATTGGAACTACACGACTTCACAGAACAAAAACAGCGTGAGCGTCATTTTCCAAAAGAAAATCACGGAAGAAATGGATGGTTTCCCAGGTGATATTTTGGCAACTATCATTTACACGTTGAACAATAATAACAAAGTAACGATTGCATACAGTGCTTTGGGCGGGGAAGTCGACACGCTCTTCAACCCAACGATGCACGTTTACTTCAATCCGAGCGATCGACCAGATTTAAGCACGCTTTCTCTAAAAGTCAACAGCCACGAATTTCTTGATCTTGGCGAGCACAACATTCCGACGGGACGCATTCGCGAAGTGGAAGGAACGCCATGCGATTTCAGAGACTTCAGAAATCTTAAGGATGCTGATGAAGAAAAAGGCGGGTTTGACGATGTCTTCGTTGTAAACGAACCGGGACACGCAGCTTTGCCGATTGCCGTCTTGCGCGATGAGGAAAGCGGCCGTCAGATTACGATCAATTCGGAAAGAAACGGTCTTGTAATGTATACGATGCCAGAACTTGACGCCGAAATGCGCTTTACCCGCGATGGAGGTGCGCTTGCCAAGCCTGGAGAAGGCGTTGCGCTTGAAGCTCAGACGCTTCCGGACGCAATCAATCAGGAAAACTTTGGCGACATCATCTTGCCGCGTCAAGGAAAGCGCACTTATCGGATTCAGTATGCGTATGACAAGATAAAGTAAAGGTGTGAAGCCGAACGGTTAGCCCCCGCGTATCCAAGTCGCGCTTGCGATGGGTAAGCTCGTCTTGCCCGAGCGAGGGTGCTTGGGACAAGGGGCTGTGAGGCGAAACCCGATTAGGACAAGGTGTGAAGACCAGCCGCCTAACAAGGCGGTAGATAAGGAGGGGCGCGAGCGATCAGCGCAAGCGCAGTCGCGACGCGGCACGAACTTATCATGAGCCTTGTTGCTGGTCTGAGCCCTATTAACAAGGTGTGGAAGCGAGCGCTCATGACCCCGTACGCAAGCATTGGGCGACCAAGCTCCACAACTGAATGATGATTTTAAATCCGTGCCAGTGATGGCACGGATTTTTTCTTGTTCTGGGCGGTGCACCGAGATTTCACTCAAATTTTACGGACAAAGCGCCATTTTTTGCTGATTTGTCCGTAAGCAAACCGCATTTTACGGACAAACCGACATTTTCCAGTGATTTGTCCGTAAATTTTTGACCATTATGATGAGAATTTACGGACAGAAGCCTCTTTTCGGAGCATTTGTCCGTAAAATCGAGGTCGAAACCTCTAAAATCTTACGGACAAACAGCTGTTTTTGACCATTTTGTCCGTAATCGCCATTTTTGGAACAGTCCGTTTACGGACAGCATACCCATTTTCATCGATGTGTCCGTAAACAACAGTGATTTTGCCAAATGCAGTGCTGCGCAGCAACTGCTCAATCGCTGCACCTGACCTCGGTTACGGGCAAAACGTTGATTTCTGAGATTTGCCCGTAATCTGAGTCCACACTGCTTTGGCGAAGGTAACTGAGTAGAACATTTTTCAAAATTTTGGATATTTTGTTCTATTTTCAGAACCGCGCACCTCAAATTTGGAGTCAGCGGTAGAACATTTTTTCAATTTTGGATGATTTTGTTCTACTTTCGGAGCCGCGCGGGCCGAATTTGGAGGCAGTGGTAGAACATTTTTTCAATTTTTTGAGATTTTGTTCTACTTTCGAGACCACGCGCCCTGATTTTGGAGAGTCAGGTAGACAAAAATGAGACATTCTCACCGGTTTTTGTCTACTTTCGGTTCAGTGCGCCCCGTTTTTGGAGGCGGCGGTAGACAAAAATCAAACATTTCTCCCAGTTTTTGTCTATTTTCGAGGCCGCGCACCCCGATTTTGGAGAGTCAGGTAGACAAAAATCAGACGTTTCCCCCGTTTTTGTCTACTTTCAGGACCGCGCGCCCCGATTTTGGAGAGTCAGGTAGACAAAAATCAGACGTTTCTCCCGTTTTTTGTCTACTTTCGGTTCCGCACGCCCCGAATTTGGAGTCAGCGGTAGAACATTTTTCAAATTTTGGATATTTTGTTCTACTTTCGGAGCCGCACGCCCTAAATTTGGAGTCGGCGGTAGAACATTTTTCAAAATTTTGGATATTTTGTTCTACTTTCGGAGCCGCGAGCCCTGAATTTGGAGTCGGCGGTAGAACATTTTTTCAATTTTGGATGATTTTGTTCTACTTTCGGTTCCGCACGCCCCGATTTTGGAGAGTCAGGTAGACAAAAATCACACATTCACCCCGTTTTTTGTCTGCTCGCGTGACCAGATTCGACGTGAGCACACAAAATCAAAGTCTGACTCATCAAAATCAGCCCTCATTTCCGTCTTTCTCTAAATTCCTAAATATAGTAAAATTGACGTATTGACTTGTTGTTGCTGGAATATTTAGGAGGTATTTCCTTGAGTTTATGGAATAAATTTTTGAAAAACGTCCGCTTGAGACGTTTCGTCGTCTTGCTTGGGATTATCGGAATCCTGTATGCTTCGCGAAGTATCATCAGCGTGATTTTGCTGACGTTCATCTTCACTTTTTTGATCACGCGCTTGATAATGTCGATTCATCGACACGTCAAAATTCCGTCGCAGCTGATTGTGATTGCCGTGTATCTGGCGCTGATCGGACTGATATATTTGGCAGTGACCGTTTACGTGCCGAAACTGATCAGTCAGTCGGAAGCGATGGTTGCTTCAGTGCTTCAGTTTTACCAAAATCCGCCAAAAGGGGCAAACGAGGTCATCAACTTCATCAGCGGATACGTTGGCAAGCTTGACGTCATGAATCAGGTCAAAGGAAGTTTCGAAATCGTGATGAAGTACGTTACGAGCATTGGTTCAATGGGATTCACGCTGTTCATGTCGCTTCTTTTGAGTTTCTTCTTTACGATTGAGGAACGTCAGATGGCGGAATTTTCGAAAAGCTTTTTGACGAGCGGACCGTTTGCATGGATTTTCCAGGATATTTATTATTTTGCAAAGATTTTCGTGAATACGTTCGGCGTCGTGATGGAAGCGCAGTTTATGATAGCAATCATAAATACAGTGATTACGACCACATGTCTCGGATTCATGAAGATGCCGCAGCTTTTCAGTTTGAGCCTGATGATTTTCGTGCTCAGTCTGATTCCCGTTGCCGGCGTGATCGTTTCTGCAGTTCCGCTTTGCTTCATTGGCTATACCGTTGGCGGTTTAAGAGATGTTTTTTACATCATTGTTTTGCTGATCGTGGTTCATGCGATCGAGTCTTACGTGCTTAATCCGAAACTGATGTCCAGCCGAACCGAATTGCCGATTTTTTACACGTTCGTCGTTTTGTTCGTTTCGGAACATCTTTTTGGAACGTGGGGCTTGATCGTCGGCATCCCGATTTTCACGTTCATGCTTGATGTTTTAGGAGTCAAGCCCGTTCACACGAAACACAATAAACTTGAAAAATTAAGAAAGCAGGAAAAACAAAATGAACAAGGATGAGTTTTTAAGCGAATATGCCGTCGACAGACGCAATACTTGCTGCGTCAAGTGGGATGATTTAAAAGAAAGCTTCGGCGAAGATGGCTTATTGCCTTTTTGGATTGCTGATACGGAATTCAAGATTCCGAAACAGGCTCAAAAGGCGCTGGAAGAACGCGTCAAGCATGGTGTTTTCGGTTATTCGCTGACGCCGAAGGAATATTATGAAGCATACATGAACTGGCAAAAGAAACGTTACGGCACTGAACTTCATCAAGAGTGGATTCGTTTCGGTTCGGGCGTCGTTCAGTCAATCAGCACATTTGTGCAAATTTTGACGCAGCCAGGGGATTCCGTAATGATTCTGCAACCGGTCTACAATCCGTTTGCTGAAGTCGTCAAAAATACCGGACGCAGGCTCGTTGTTTCTGAGCTTAAAAACGCAAACGAGGTTTACTCGCTTGATTTGGCGGACATGGAACGAAAAATCGATGAAGAAAACGTCAAATTATTGATTTTCTGCAGTCCTCACAATCCTGTCGGAAGAGTCTGGAGCGCAGAAGAACTCGAAGAAATGCTTGAACTTTGCAGAAACAAGCAGGTCCGCGTGATTTTTGACGAGATTCATCACGATCTGATCGTCGGGAAAAAACCGTTCGTGTCCGGACTTTCAATCAGAGACGGTTATTATCGCGACAATCTCGTCGTGCTTGATTCGACTTCAAAAACATTCAACATGGCGGCATTTGACAACAGTCACGTGATCGTGCCGAATCCGCAGATCATGAGGAAGTACGATCGTTTTGTCGAAATGCAGAAAACGCCGAATGGAAATCTGCTTGGAAAAGTTGCCGGGGAAGCCGCTTACCGGAACGGTGAAGAATGGCTTGACGGCTTGCTCGAAGTCGTGCGCTCAAATTATGCATACGTCAAGGAGCAATTAAGGTCTGCATTTCCTGAAATCATCTGTTCAGAACTCGAGGGAACATATCTCATGTGGATCAATCTTGAACCGGTTGTTTCAAGCGCAGACGTTGAGGACGTCATCAAGCGCGATGCAAAACTTGCCGTTGATTTTGGTGATTGGTTCGGAAAAGGCGGGGCAGGACACATCAGATTCAATTTGGCAACGACGCCTGAAAACGTCAAAAAGGCGACTGAAGCCATGATTTCTGCAATCAGACGCTATAAGCAACAATAATTTTTGTAAAAAGCTACCAATTTTCGCGTTTTCAGTGTAAAATATGGTTGTATCATATTCTAAGAAAGAGGTTTGTACTAAATGGCAAAATTAGTATTTATCCGTCACGGTCAAAGTGAATGGAACTTGAAGAACTTGTTCACTGGCTGGGTTGACGTTAATTTGAGCGAAAAAGGCGAACAAGAAGCAAAAGAAGCAGGTCGCAAGCTTAAAGAAGCTGGCATCGAATTTGACCAAGCTTACACGTCAGTTTTGACGCGTGCTATCAAGACGCTTCACTTCGCACTTGAAGAATCAGGCCAACTTTGGGTTCCTGAAACAAAGACATGGCGTTTGAACGAACGTCATTACGGCGCATTGCAAGGCCAAAACAAGGCTGAAGCAGCTGAAAAGTTCGGTGAAGAACAAGTTCACATCTGGCGTCGTTCATACGATGTATTGCCTCCGCTCTTGAGCGCAGACGATGAAGGTTCTGCAGCAAACGATCGTCGTTATGCAAACCTTGACCCACGCATCGTTCCTGGTGGCGAAAACTTGAAGGTTACGTTGGAACGCGTTATCCCATTCTGGGAAGATCATATCGCTCCAGATTTGTTGGCCGGCAAGAACGTTATCGTTGCTGCACACGGCAACTCATTGCGTGCTTTGACGAAGTACATCGAACAAATCTCTGACGAAGACATCATGAACGTTGAAATGGCAACTGGTCAACCAGTTGTTTACGACTTGGATGACAAGTTGAACATCGTTTCAAAGGAAAAGCTTTAATCTGAGGCTTTTAAAAAAGATCGGGCGAAAGTTCGGTCTTTTTTTTGTGCTTTTTCCGATCAAATGGCGCTTATTCACTAAGAAATTCTTAAAAATATCGTCTCACAAGTGCTTTGACTGGTATTTTTTTCTTCTGCTTAGCTATCATTAAGATAAGGGGAAGCAGCAAAACAGAGCACGAGGGGGTATTTTTATGTGTACTGCAGTAACGTTTACGGACAAGAAGAGCCATCACTATTTGGCGCGGACGATGGATTTTTCATTTGAACTGGATACGAGAGTCGTTTCGATTCCAAAAAATCACGTGTTTGATTCGCTGGTTTCTGACGGCAGTTTCAAATCAGAGTACGCGTTTCTTGCTGCCGGTCAGGAAATTGAAGGATACGGGTATTCGTTTGGGGACGGATTCAATGAAAAGGGGTTTGCGATCGCATCTTTGTATTTTGAAAAGTATGCAAAATACAGTGCTGCGCCAATCGACGGAAAAACAAACCTTGCCTCGACTGACTTGGTGGCGTGGGCGCTTGGCAACGCCGAAAGCGTCGACGAATTCGCTCAAAAAATTTCAAGCATCAATATCGTTGACGTCGTCAATCCGGTGATCATGGAAAAAGTTCCGCTTCATTGGATTGTGACCGACGGTTTCGGGAATGACGGCGTGCTTGAGATTACGGAAAGCGGAGTTCATTTTTATCGCAATCAGGTCGGAGTGATGACGAATCCGCCTGAATTTCCGTGGCATATGGAGAATTTGAATCATTACAACAATTTGCAGCCAAATGATTTCGGTTCTAAAATTTACGGTGATTTTACGACCTTTTGGGATGGACCGGGTTCAGGCACACGCGGACTTCCGGGCGACTACACTTCGATTTCGCGGTTTGTCCGAGCGGCATACGTGCGCCAGTATTCCGAAAGAGAAAACGGCTTGTTGTCTCTTTCTCACATTTTAAATGCAGTGGATATTCCGAAAGGCGTCAAAAAAAAGTCGAACGGACTTTCAGACTATACGCAGTATAAAGCAATTATCGATCTTGACGATCAATGCTATTATTTTATGAAATATGGCGATGCGGCCTTTATGAAGGCTTTTCTTGACAGCAACAGTGATGAAGTCAAGGAATTTCAGCATTAAAAACTTTTTCGACGATTTTAAGAAAATATTTGACAAACTCTAATGATAAGCGTGTGTTATAACATATAAACAAATTTCGAGAAAAGCAGATACGATCATATGTCAATCAGCAATTTCAAAATGATGAATATTGCCTGCTGCTGCGCATGTCCATGCTGCGGCCTTTTTGACATACGCATAAATAAGATTCGTATCACTATTGCTAGCTAGGATTCTTTTTTGAAACCTTAAGGAAACCAGGTCTTGTGATTCGTGCGAATCACAGGGCCTGTTTTTTTGTTTATTGATTTAAGAATTTTCCAAGGCGCCTGGAAAATTTTCATGAGGGAGTTGTTTGAGATGAGTTTTGAAGTCGTTAAAGCAAGCCTGCCGATGTTTTTTAGCGGGTTGAAACTGACGTTGCTGTATTCGTTTTTGGGAATTGCGGGTTCAATCTTCATCGGTTTGGCATGCAGCCTGGTGAAGTATTTTAAAATTGCCGTCTTGAAACGGAGCGTTTCGGCGTACGTCGAGCTTGCGCGCAATACGCCGCTTTTGATTCAGCTGTTTTTTCTTTATTACGCCTTTCCCGTCATTGGGCTAAAAATGAGTGCCTCAACTTGCGGCATCGTCGGCTTGATTTTTCTTGGCGGAGCATATATGTCAGAAGGTTTTAACGGCGGGCTTGACGCGGTTCCCAAAAGCCAGATCGATTCGGAAAAAGCAATCGGAATGTCGAAAGCACAGCTTGCATTTTACGTCGTTTTTCCTCAGGGACTTGCGTTGAGCGTTCCTGCACTGTCGGCAAACATTATTTTTTTAATCAAGGAAACGTCGATTTTTTCCGTGATTGCCATTCCGGAACTGCCGAATACGGCGCTTGATCTCATCGGACTCTATTACAGATCAAACGAGTATTTGCTTATGTTGGTCATCTTTTATGCGCTGATTCTGATTCCGTTGATATTGCTGCTTGATTGGCTTGAAAGGAGGGTTCGTTATGGTGCATTCGGGAATTGAGGTCTTGTTTCAGGGAAAAAATTTTCTCAGACTGATGGGAGGCCTTTGGACGTCCGTTTGGATTGCCGGCGTATCGCTTGGGTTCGGACTTTTGCTGGGGACTTTTCTTGGCGTTTTGCGGACTTTGAAAAATGCAGTGCTTCGAGTCGTTCTGCGCTTGTATCTGGAATTTTTCAGAATCGTTCCGACGATCGTGCTGCTCTTTTTGGTTTACTACATTTTGCCGCGGCAGTTTCATGTCGAGGTTTCGGCTGAGTGGATGGCCGTTTTGGCATTTTCGCTTTGGGTTTCGGCAGAATTTTCGGACATTGTTCGCGGAGCGCTGGAATCAGTTCCGAAACACCAAAGAGAAGCCGGACTCGCGCTTGGATTGACCAAAGGCCAGCTGTTCGTTCATGTCTTGATGCCGCAAGCATTCATGCTTGAACTTCCCGCTGCCATCAACCTTGCGACGCGCGTCATCAACGTTGGTCAGCAGATCATCGAGGCAAACAATCAGCAATATCCAAGCGGAGTTTTTTTGGATCTACGGATTTATTTTCATGCTGTATTTCATCGTTGACTATCCGTTGTCTTTAATTTCAAAGATGCTGCAGCAAAAATTTTCAGCGAACCTTTAGGGTGAAAAATTAAGACTTTTATTTCAATTTTCATTTTGCTATAATTAAGCCAATGATAAAAGCTGGGGTGCCGTTTGGCTGAGATGATACCCATTGACCTGATCTGGACAGTGCCAGCGTAGGGAGCTTTGACGATCAAGAATTGGTGCGCTTATTGGCGTTTATTTGGATTGCTGATTTGTCGAAAAAAGTCGAAGTCAACCCCCCTGCTTTTATTTTAAAAGACAAGGGGGATTTTTTTATGCAAACCTATGATGCAAAGAAGAAAAAGAAGACTTGGGCGCTTAAGGACGTCATTTTTTTGGCAGTCATCGGAATATTTTTCGGAATTATTTACCAAGTGTGGAGCTACGCATATTACGCAATGGCCGCAACTCCGCTCAAACCGTTCGCAAATGACGCAACGCTTGGCGTGTGGATCATGGCTGGTCCTTTGGCCGGTGTTTTGATTCAAAAAATCGGCTCGTCGGTCATCGGCGAAATGCTTGCTGCCGCAGTTGAGATGCTGCTGTTCTCAAGCTGGGGCGCTTCGACTTTGATTTCAGGCTTTGTTCAAGGAATCGGCAGCGAACTTGGCTTTGCGGCAACCGGTTATCGCGATTGGGGTAAGCGCGGTCTGTTCCTTTCGACGCTGTTTACGACGATCATCACTTTTGTATGGGATCTTGCCCAGTCAGGATACATGGAATATCATTTGCCGCTCTTGACGGTGCTGTTTGTCGTCCGCTTCATTTCAATCGGCTTTTTTGCCGGCGTTTTGGTTGCAATGATTGCCAAAATGGTTGACAAGGCTGGTATCTTGAAGAAATGACGAGCCTCAGACTTGCTGACGTGACGTTTTCGTATGATGATTGCGAAGGACCGATCGTGGAAAATTTTTCATATGAGCTCGACGAAGGCACGATCAGTCTGATCAGCGGACCGTCCGGCTGCGGCAAGTCGACGGTTTTCAAGCTGATGGCCGGACTTTTGCCGCAGTACGGCGGCAAGATCTTATCCGGCAAGGTTCTTTTGGAAAATGCAGAGATCGAATCCGTCGTGCCGTTTGAACGTGCCAAACGAGTCGCGATGCTGTTTCAAAATCCGAATCGTCAATTTGCGATGAAAACCGTCTTTTCACAATTCGTCTTTGCGTTGGAAAATCTTCAGCTTGATCATCAGGAAATCGAAGAACGAATCAACGATGCTTTGAAGCGTTTTGAGCTTGAAGATTTCAAGGACCGAAATCTGCAGGAATTATCCGGCGGAGAACAGCAAAGAATTGCTTTGGCATTGGTCTATTCGCTTAAAAGCCCAGTTATTTTGCTTGACGAGCCGTTTGCAAACGTTGATCCCGAAAACAGGAGCAAACTTCTTGAAGATTTGAAAAGACTGCAAAAAGAACAACGAAAAACGATCCTGATTTCCGATCATGATTCGAGCGGATATTTTGGAATAGTCGATCATTGGTATCGTTTCAGTTCACAAGGATTTGTCGAAAAAGACGTCAACGAGCTGAAAACAAGAGAACAACAGCCAAAAGTAATTGGAATGCCGAAGAATGACGCAAGACTTTTCTGGGATGACCTTGGCTTTGAAGTTTCCAAAAGAAAATTGCTCAGCAATTCTTCTTTTTGCCTGCCGACTGGTCAGATCGGACTTCTCTCCGGAAAAAACGGCTGCGGCAAATCAACGCTTTTTGCCTGTCTGTGTAAGCTGCATGAAAAAACTGGCAAAATAACTTTTGATCAAAAAGATTCAGATAAAATCAAGCTCTCAAAATGGGCGAAAAACGTCGGCTACGCATTTCAAAACAGTCTTGATCAGTTCATCAGACTGACCGTTGAAGAAGAAATTTCGGCTTCAAGGAAAAATACGCGGCATAAGGATTATTGGAGCGAAGAAAGAATACAAAAGGCAATCAAAGCTCTGAATTTGACAGGCGTCATGAAACATTCGGTCTACCGGATTTCCGGCGGACAGCAAAAGAAACTGCAGCTGTTGGTCATGCTGATCATGGCTCAGCCGATTCTGTTGATCGATGAGCCTTTTGCGGGACTCGATCAAGAGTCGCTTGAAGTTTCGTGCTCATTGCTGAAGGAAACGGTCAAAAATCTGCAGCTGAGCGTGCTGTTGATTTCGCACCAGCGCGTAAGAGTCGTTTCATTCATGGATTATGAAATTTCTTTGGAAAACGGAAATTTGAAAGAGGTGAGCGCATGAATCCGGCAGCAATTTTTGTTTTGATGCTTGGCATCGGCATTCCGTTGACGTTCATCAAAAGCGTGATCTTAAACGTTGTCGTCAGCAGCGTTTGTCTGGCTTATCTTTTATTTTGCAAGGTCAAGCCCAAAACTTTGCTGACCATGCTGTTGGTGGCATTGCCGCTTGCTTTTGGCAGCTACGTTTCACAACGCTTTTACGCATCGCACGATCAGGTTCACATGGCCTGGATCTATGCTACGAGAATCATTGCTTATCTGACCCTTGGAGCAACGCTGACTTTGCCGAATTCGGTCGAAAAGATTTTGTTTAATTTGGCGGATCACCTGCATTTTTCAGAAACGTTCGTTTATGGGATGCTGTCATCGTTCAATATGATTCATACCATCAAAGTTCAATGGCAAAGAATCAAGTATTCTGCTTTGGTCAGAGGAGAGCGGTACCGGCTTTTTCAGCCGGCGCTTTATTTGCGGATCATCGTCGTTTCGCTGAATCTTTCCGGTGACCTGGCACAAGCGATGACGTCGCAAGGATTTTCGGAAGGTTTTTCCAGGTCGCGCTATGAAAAAGATGAACTGCCTGTTTGGCAGTGGCTTTTGGTTTCAATATTGATTGTCTCATACGTGGCATGCGCAATTATTTTCAAACCCTGGTAATTTGTTATTGACAAATGCAAATCATGAGTATAAAATGAGGATAATTAATAAATGATGATAACGTTGAAGAGAAGAGTAGGCGAAACGCGACACGAAGAGAGTCCCGCATGGTGCGAAGGGATTGCCGGCGTCAGCTGAAGATGAGCTCTGAGTCAGACTGGCGGTGCAAGCCAACAGTCCGTTTGGATACGATATAATCCTAGGCATGTTAGTGCTGAATTGAGGCCTTTTTGGCAAAAAATGGGTGGTACCGCGAATGACTTTCGCCCCTGAACGAAGCTAAACTTTGTTCAGGGGCTTTTTTTGGCGCTATCGAAACATCAGGAGGAAAATTATTATGACAGAATTAAAATCACCGTTTCGTTATGACTATGTGGGAAGTTTTTTACGTCCAGCCGCTGTTAAAGAAGCTCGTGCCAAATTTGCAAAGAACGAAATCACGAAAGAACAGCTGACTGAAGTTGAAAATGAAGAAATCAAAAAATTGGTTGAAAAACAAAAAGCTGCAGGTTTTCATGGCTTGACCGACGGCGAATTCCGTCGCAGCTACTGGCATCTTGATTTTATGTGGGGGTTTGGCGGCATTGAGCATGTCGAATTGGATCACGGCTACTTCTTCCATGGTGAAGAAACGACTCATGGTTCAATCAAGGTAACGGGCAAAATTACGGGCGAAAATCATCCGTTCGTCGAACATTACAAGTTCGTAAAACAGTTTGAAGACGAAACAACGGTTGCGCGCCAGACTTTCCCGGCACCTGCGCAATTGTTGGCAGAACTTTTCCGCGAAGACAACGGCAAGGATACCGTTGCGGTCTACCCTGATGAAGACAAGCTGATTGAAGACATTGCTGCCGCATATCGTCAGGTCATCAAAGATCTTTATGATGCCGGCTGTCGCAACATCCAATTTGACGACTGTACATGGGGCATGTTCTGTGACAAGAAGTACTGGGAAGCTCGTCAAAAAGACGCAAGCGTCACGTTTGAGTCAGAAGCTGAAAAGTATCTGCGCGTAAACAATCTTGCGCTTCAGGATCGTCCGGAAGGGTTGACGATTACGACACACGTTTGTCGCGGTAACTACCATTCCACATGGGCCAGCCGTGGCGGCTATGCACCTGTTGCACCGTATCTTTTTGCCAAGGAAAACGTTGATGCGTTTTATTTGGAATTCGATGATGAACGTTCCGGTAATTTCGAACCGCTCAAGTACGTTCCGGAAGACAAGAAAGTCGTTTTGGGTCTGATTACGACCAAGTCTGCTAAACTTGAAGATGCAGAAGAAGTCAAGGCTAGAATCAAGGAAGCTGCGCAATACCATCCATTGGACAAGCTGTGCTTGAGTCCTCAATGCGGTTTTGCTTCATGCGAAATCGGCAATAAGCTCACTGAAGAAGAACAATGGGCAAAACTTGCTTTGGTCAAGAAAATCGCAGAAGAAGTCTGGGGCTAGTTTTTTATTCTTGAATAATCAGCAGAAGAGGCTGGGGGAAACCCTGTCTTAAATTGAAAACCCGGATGATTTGCAATCATTGCAAATCATCCGGGTTTTTGCGTCTGCATGACAATTCTTTTGAATTTAGCGGACGCTGCATCTGACGAAATCGCTGCCGTTTACGGACAAATCGATGAAAATGGGGGCTTTGTCCGTAAACGGCTTGTTCGAAAAATGGCGATTACGGACAAATGCTCCAAAAAGAGGCTTCTGTCCGTAAATCCTCATCATAATGGGCAAAAATTTACGGACAAATCACCGGAAAATGTCGGTTTGTCCGTAAAATGCGTTTTGCTTACGGACAAATCATCAAAAATTGGCTCTTTGTCCGTAAATTTGATTGAAATCTTGGCTTGCTTACGGACAAACAGCTCCAAAACAGCACTTTGTCCGTAATCCCGTCTCGACGTACTGAGTGAGCGTGTGCTGCATTTGACGAAATCGCTGCCGTTTACGGACACATCGATGAAAATAGGGGCTTTGTCCGTAAATCCGGATGAAATTTTGGCTGAATTGGTTGAACAGCACTGCATTTAAAAAATGCCGGACAAAGTCAATCGCACAGTGCCCGTTTTTTTGCACAAAAAAACCAGCATCCGCACATTGCAGATACTGGACAAAAGTTAATTCGATTCAGGTTTCCTGCGTCCAATCAAGAAGACCAGGCAAAGCGCAACGACAGATTCGATGATGATCATGAGTCCGCGCCATGCAATCTTTGTTCCTCCGAGCCAGACGTTTAAAATGATTGAGCCGATGATGAGAACGAAAATTGCGATCCATTGCTTTTTGTCAAAGGCAATGCCGTATTTTTCTTCACGACGTCTGATCGACGGCAAAATTGCGCCAAGTCCGATTAAGACGACAATGGCGACGATGTTGATGATCAATTCGTACCACCACGTGTGGCTGAACTCTTTGACGTCTTGCGGAGCAATTCCGAGCATGGTTGCAAGAGCCGTGACGAGCAGAAGCAAAAACCCGGCAAGGTAAGCAAGCTTGTCGTTTTTGATGAAGACGTACTCTGACGGATACTTCTTCGAATTTTTACGAATCTGCATGAAAGCGAAGAAGATCCAGCAGGTAACGCCCGGCGAGATGATGCCGTTCAGGTTGAGCAGCCAGTTGAAGATGTCGTTCATCTCGGGCAAGAAGACGCCAAGCAGCATGATGAATGCCGAAAGTCCGCAAGTCAGCAGGTAACCGTTGATCGGAAGCCCGTCTTTGTTCGTTTTGCGCAAGAACTTCGGCATGTATTTTTCACCGGTATCTGAAATCAGCATGCGCGTCATCGCATCCAGCAAAACTGCCAGCAAAGCGCACATGTAAAGGACGGACGTCCAAGCGTAAATGTACATGAACAGGTTGCCGACGCCGAATTGCTTTCCAAGAGCGCTGAAGGCATAATAGGAACCGTTCATCTTCAAGTCGTTCGGCAAGTGGTAAGCATTGAAATAGATTCCGAGCGCAAAAGATCCAAAAATCGTCAAGAAAGCAGTCATGACGGACAAAGCAATCATGGCTTTAGGAAATTCACGGCGCGGATTCTTCATTTGCGTGACGTATGGCGCAATCAGCTCGCAGCCGTTGACGGCATAAATCAGCATTCCGACCGTTGACCAATACTTAAGATCAAATTTAGGTATGATCGTGTGCCACGTCATTGGCTGCGTTGCCATGTGACCGCCCGATTTGGCCAGACCGAAGAAAGCAAGAATAACGAAAAGGATGGTCATGATGAACATCATGCCGCCGCCGATCGTGCTTAAGATTTCCATTGAATTCTTTAAATGATGCTGAATGAAAATGAAGATGATGAAAGTAACGAATGTCCAGAAAGTGAAACTGGCATTTGACATCGTGTCTTGGAATTTATTTGAACCGGTAAAGGCCCAACCGAAACCAACGACAACGGAGTTAGCGGAATCGACAACATAGGGAACTGAAGCGGCCCAGTAGGTCCAGGCGGTGAAGTATCCCAGGAATTCGCCCTTCGTACCGCGAATCCAGGAACTGAGTCCGCCGCCTTCATGATTGAAGACGCTGCCCAAGTGGCCGACCATTAAAGAATAGGGAATAACATATAAAAAGAGCATCAGGATCCAAGAGGTGATCACCGTCATCCCTTGGTTTTGAAAATTGTACATGATGTCATCGAATCCGATAACCGTAACAAATGCCATTAACGTCAAGATTGGCCAAGTAATATACTTGCCATGTGTTTGCATATCATCCATGGTAGAAAAATCCTCCTAAAAATTAATCAATACAACAGATACTAGGTTAGCCCAAATTGAAAATTTTTTCAATGAATATTTAATCAAATGTAATATTGGAAAATACGAAAATTCGCACTGAATTTTTTATGAAAAAAATTAATCAACGAACCAATCGACGTCATCGAGTCTTTTTTCAAAGAAGCTGACGATGTTTTGGCAGGCGATTTCTTCAAGCTTTTGCGTGAAGGTCGCAGAGAAGTCGGACTTTGTACCGGTATTTTGCGATATTACGGAACAAAGGGCATCGAGTTGATGAGGCTGAAGACTTATGAATACGGAAACGGCAAAAAAGCCAGGCTTTATCATCAGACGCTCGGAATCGCCAATGATTCCGAACACGGCCTGGCCGGTGTCGTCTATTCAAAAGATGCGGAGCGTGCCAAAAAAGTGGCGCTTGCAATCGAAACGGGGCAGATTTTCATCAATCAGCCTTCAAGCGCGCATCCTGAATTGCCGTTTGGCGGCATTAAGAACTTTGGATTTGGCAGGGAGATGAGCGACATCGGATTGTTCGAGTTTGCAAACGAAAAAATCGTCGTCGACTGATTACTTTTAAATATTTTTCTTAAGAAATCCTTAACGTTCGCAGTGATGTTAAGGTTTTTTTATGCTATGGCGGCTGATTTAAGAATTGGTTTCAGAATCTATTAAGAAATTGACTTTAGAATCGTTGTTATAAACGTTAGAAGCGTAGGAGGAACTGCAATGAAAGAGGCATTTCGGAAACTCAGAAACAATGCGTACGTTGTTTTCGTTTCAAAAACAATTTTTTACTTTTTGATTCTGCTTGCGCTTGTCTACCTGTACAACTACAGCGGAATGAGTCAGTCTCACTTTATTTACAACGAATTCTAAGGAGCAGAAAAATGGAAAACATTATCAGCAGAATCGATCGGATCGCAACGGAAAATCCCGATCGAATCGCCTATGATTATTTGGGGAGAACGAATACTTACGGGGAATTGAAGGAAAAGTCAGATGCCCTGGCAGCATATCTTAAAGCTTCAAATTTGCCAGAAAAAGCTCCGCTGATCGTTTTTGGGGGTCAGGATTTTCAAATGATCGCAACCTTTTTAGGCATCGTCAAATCCGGTCGGGCCTATATTCCGGTCGACGTTCATTCATCTGAAGATCGCGTCAAAGTCATTGAAGAAATCGCAAGGCCTGCAGCCTGCATCGCGTTAAGCGAGCTTCCCGAAACGGGGCGGGAAGTTCCTGTAATTTCCAGGGAACGCCTGGACGAGATCATGGCTGAAGAAGGCAAGTCAGTTAGCGAAGAAGATTACGTCAAGGGAGACGATGACTTTTACGTCATTTTCACTTCGGGGACGACCGGCAAGCCAAAGGGCGTCCGGATTGCGCATGACGATCTGGCAAGTTTCGTTGACTGGATGGACAGGGATTTCGGGCTGGAAAAGGGGCAGACGGCCTTATCGCAGGCACCGTACTCGTTTGACCTGTCAGTGATGGATCTTTATCCGACTTTGACAAATGGCGGCAAACTCGAAGTTTTGCCTAAGGAAACAACTGATAATTTCAAGCAGCTGTTTTCGCGCTTGCCGGAGATGAAAGTCAATACGTGGGTTTCAACGCCTTCGTTTGCCGATATCTGTCTTTTGTCAAAGGAATTTGACGAAAAGCATCTTCCTGACTTGAAACGATTCATGTTTTGCGGTGAAGAGCTGACGCATCAAACGGCTCAGAGATTGAGGGAACGTTTCCCGAACGCTCAAGTTTTCAATACTTATGGTCCGACTGAAGCAACCGTTGCCGTTACTCAAACGGAAATTACGGATGAAGTTTTGGAAAACTATCAGCGTCTGCCGATCGGTGTCTGCAAGGAAGACGCAAAAATCATTTTGCTGGATGAAAACGGCAATGAAGCTGAAGCGGGAAAGGCCGGGGAAATCACGATCGTCGGTGCCGGCGTTTCAAAGGGCTATTTGAACAATCCTGAAAAAACTGATCAGGCCTTCTTTGAATATGAAGGCAAACGTGCATATCGAACGGGTGATCTTGGACGTTTTGATTCAAACGGTCAATTGATGTATATGGGTCGTTTGGATTTTCAAGTCAAGCTTCACGGCTACCGCATCGAACTTGAAGACGTCGATCAATGCCTGTCGCGCGTAAGTCTGGTTGAACGTGCCGCAACCGTTCCGCGTTATGACGGAAATCATAAGGTGAGCCAGCTGATCGCATATGTCGTTTTGAAAAATGCAGAGCCTGAAAACGACTTTAAGATGACTCAGGCAATCAAGGAAGAGCTCAAAGAAACGATGATGCCTTACATGATGCCGCAACGTTTCGTTTATGTCGAGACGCTGCCGTTGACCCAAAACGGCAAGGTCGATCGCAAATCCTTGATGAAGGAGGTTAATCGCTGATGATCAATCTGCAGCCGTATCAGAATCCAACCTACTTCGTTCTGTTGGCAGTTGCACTTTTGCCGCTTGCAATCGGGCTGCTTTATGGCAAGCGGTTCAAAGTTTATGAAATGATTGTTTCATTTGCTTTCTTGCTGTTGACGTTTGGCGGCGTCAAGCTGAATGAGGGCTTGGCCCTGTTGGGATACGTTATTTTTGAAACGCTGTTGGTCTGCGGATATCATGCCTATCGAAAGAAACAAAATTCCGGATACGTTTTTGTTTTGGCAGTTGTTTTGGCAATTGCTCCGCTTTTGATTTTCAAACTGACGCCTTTTGTTACCGGTAAGCCTTCCATTTTGGGATTTTTGGGCATCAGCTACTTGACGTTTAAGGTCGTTGGAACGGTGATGGAAACGCGTGACGGGATGATCAGGGAATTAAAGTGGTATCACGTGCTTCATTTTCTGTTGTTCTTTCCGACGATTTCTTCAGGACCGATTGACAGGTACAGACGATTCAGAAAGGACTATGAAAAGGTTCCTTCCAGAGAAAAATATCTGGAACTTCTGGGCAAGGGCGTCTGGAACATCTTTTTGGGATTTTTCTACAAGTTCATCCTGGCTTATGCCTTCGGAACGCTGATTCTGCCCGTTGTCAGCAAATATGCGCTTGGACATGGCGGAATCTCCTGGTGGCTTGTTGCCTATATGTATGTTTACGCAATGGACCTGTTCTTTGACTTTGCGGGCTACAGTCTGTTTGCGGTCGGCATCAGCTACATCATGGGCGTTGAAACACCGGTGAACTTCAACAAGCCGTTTATTTCAAAGAACATCAAGGAATTTTGGAACAGATGGCACATGTCCCTTTCATTTTGGTTCAGAGATTATATCTACATGCGTTTCGTCTTTTTCATCATGAAGAACAAGCTGATGAAGAATCGAGTTCATATCGCATCAGTCGGATATCTGCTCTTGTTTTTGATTATGGGCTTCTGGCACGGCTTGACCTGGTATTACATCGTGTACGGGTTGTACCATGCCTGCGCGATTATTTTGTGCGATGCCTGGCTCAGGTTCAAGAAGAAACACAAAGACAAGCTTCCGCATAACAAATTTACGGAATGTCTGGCAATTTTCGTGACGTTCAACGTCGTTTGCTTCTCATTTTTGATATTCTCAGGTTTTTTGGATACGTTGTTTTTTGCTAAATAAGAAAGAGGTTTTATAAATGAAAGATATGGTTTTGGGTATTTTGGAAGATTTGACGGGTTCGGATGAAGTTTCAAAAGATTTGGACGTAAACTTGTTTGAAACGGGTCTGCTTGATTCGATGGCAACGGTCCAGTTGCTGCTTGAACTTCAGGCACAGTGCGGAATTGACGTTCCCGTTTCTGAATTTGAACGCAGCGAATGGGATACGCCGAACAAAATCATTGCCAAAGTCGAGAGTATGCAATAAATGAAAAAAGAGTTGTTTAAAATCTTTGGCCCGTTGATCTGCGCATTTTTGCTGCTGGGAATTTTCCTTGGGCTTCCGCTTTTCAACCGGGGCAAGATTTCAAAAGAAAAGATGCGCGAAATTTCATATTCGCAATCGACAAATATTTTCAAGGGCAGATACGTCAAAAATCAGGCATTTTCGGGCAAGTACGTCCCGTTTTTCGGATCGTCCGAACTTTCAAGACTCGATGCGCTCCATCCTTCGATTTTAGCTGAGAAGTATCATCGAAATTATCAGCCGTTTTTGCTTGGAAATGCAGGGTCGCAATCACTTGCTCATTTTTATTCGATGCAGCCGGTCAATTCAGTTTTGCACGGCAAAAAAGCCGTGTTCATCATTTCGCCGCAATGGTTCGTAAAAGACGGCACAGATGATGAAGCGTTCAGTTTGTATTATTCAAATCTTGAGGGCGTGAACTGGATCTTGAATTCAAAAGATTCGCGTGCAACGCGCTATGCTGCAAGCAGATTGCTTGCGATGCCGACGGGGTCAAGCGACAAGCTGATGGAAATGGCATTGAAGAAAAAAGAAAAGGGCAAGCCTTTGGGCAAGCCGTTGCGCTGGTATCTTGAATATCGTCGCAATGTGCTTGAAAATGAAGATCATTTGTTTTCAATGTTCAAGCTGAATGACCGGACTCAAAAAGTCGACAGGGCCATGAAGAAGCTTCCTGAAAGATACAGTGTCGGAAAACTTGATGCCGTTGCGACAAAACTCGGCGAAAATGCAACGGGCAATAATCCGTTTGACGTTTCAAAAAAATTTTGGAACAAGCGTTTAAAGGGCAATTACAAGAAACTCAAGGGCAAGCAGGCTGATTATGACTATACTCAGTCGCCTGAATTTGCCGACTTCCAGCTTGTTTTGCAGCAGTTTAAAGATAATAATATGGACGTCATGTTCATTATTCCGCCTGTCAACAGAAAATGGATGGAATATACCGGACTTTCGCAGGAAATGCTTGATCGATTCGATAAGAAAATTATTTATCAGTTGCAGTCTCAAGGTTTCAACAACATCTGCGACATGACAAACGTCAGGGAAGAACCGTACTTCATGCAGGATACGATTCACCTTGGCTGGCGCGGATGGCTTGCGGCCGATACCTATATCAGTCCGTTTATGGCCTCCGAATTTGAGGCGCCTCATTACAAGATGAATGACATGTTTTACAGCAAAGGCTGGCAGAATTTGTCAGGCAGCGGAATTGACGATTTGAAGTGAAGAAAGGCTTCCGCAGAATGCGGAAGCCTTTTTTTATTCGGTATTAATCTGGAAATGTTTTCAACACTTGCGAAACATGAAACATAGGGATATTATTTCCTATTGAACATCTTTTTTCTTCTCCAGTGCCTTTCTCACGTTTCTTACGTTTCTTCTTGAGACTTCAAGGACAATGTCGTCCTTCAGGAAGAGCTTCCTTGTCCGGGCATCGAAGCTGACGATGTTTTCGGGATTGACCAGGCATGAACGGTCAATTTGAAGAAGCTCGGGATACTTTTCGGCATATTCGCTGATGGTTCCGTAGAACTCGGTCTGTTCGTTCCTGGCGGTCAGGACAAGCCGGTGCGTGATGTCGGACACCTTCAGAAAAAGCAGCTGGCTGAAGTTGACGAAGTATTCGTCGTGTCCGATTCTGTAGGAAAGCTGCCTTTCATTTGACTTCTCGATGGCGTCGATTCTGCGCTGCGCCTCGTTCAGACTGTAGCTGATTTCGTTGTGGATGTTTTCGATGTTGTCGTCCTTGTAGATGAATGACAGGCATTCGATGTGCCGGCTGACGACCTCTGAGACCATTTCGTTGTGCGTTGTGATGAACGAGATCTTTGCCTCGGCATCGTGTTTCCTGATCCATTCCGCCAGCTCCAGGCCGTTGATGTGACCGACGCCGAGGTCAATGTCAAGGAAGTAGATGCCGCCCCTTACGGCAAAGGTTTCGACGAACTTCTGAATTTCCTCCGGCATCTGCGTGGCGAGACTTACGCTGAAGTCTCTTTCGTGAAATGCAGAGTAGTTTGCCACGTACTGCTTGAGCGAAAGCAGTTGGATGGGGTCGTCTTCGCATATGAAAATTCTGTGAAACATGATTATCCTTCTTTCTGCTGAACTGTTATCGTTGCGACGAACATGTCCTCCTCGTACTTATAAGACACGAACAGGTTTCCGTTTTCCTTACGGATATCCCTGATGTTTCCAAGACCGAGGCCATGATGCCGGCTCTTTGTCGTGTATCCTTCCTGAATCAGCTTCCCGACCGGCTTGTGTGGTCCCGTCACTGTATTTGAAATGACGAACTTCACAGCGCCTCTGACCTTCATGATGTTCATCGCGATGCGGCCGTCGCTGTTTCCGCTCACTGCTTCGACGGCGTTGTCAAGCGTTATTCCGAGCACTCTGACGAGGTCGAAGACGGGGATGTCAATGTCTTCGATGATTTTCGGACATGAGAATTCAGCGGTTATCTTCATATTGCGCATGTCCTGGACCTTGCTGATGAAGATGCTCTTGACATACGGATTCTTCAGATTGTCGAAGTCATTGAACCCCCATATCTCGTTTGAGGCGAACCGGACGTTGAAGTATTCCTCAAGATTCATCACGCCCTGCTTGAATTCGTTCCTGTCTTCGAAGTCAGCCAGTTCCTTCAGACTGAGCAGCATGTTCTGCGAGTCGTGCTTGAACTTTCTGAGCCTTCGCTCCTCTTTTTCCAGTTTCTCCGTGTACTCCATGAGACTGTTGATTTCGCTTTGCTGCATCTTCTGCCTGTTCAGTTCGTCATGTCGTGACAGTTCGAAATTGAACAGAATTATCAGGAAGATGCCCTGAGTGACGAGAAACAAGATGACAAGCGGAGCGATGTGCACAAAGTATCTGTCAGACATGAAATTAACGTATGCACTTGAAATGTAGGTGTATAATGTGATGAGTACAACAGGCCAGCTGTCCATAATCGGTCTGAATCTTTCAATAATCTTATTTATTAACTTGAATGCTAAGAACGAACATGTAATTTGGATTCCCCATAAAATACACATTAGATATAATGATTTGCCATCATATTTAGTTGGAATTATGGTTAAGATTCCTGAACCGATTAGTGTGGATAGCAGGTCTATGGCAAGTGAAATCAGCATAATTGCAAGATTGTTGATAACGTTATTTTTATCAAAAAAGAAAGATAATATTAAAATTCCTGCTAGAAGAACAATGTCGATTGAATTATTAAAAAGCACGTTAATATTAAATCCCAAAAACGCAACTGCAAGATAGTACCTAAAAAATGTATTTTCTTTTTGGGCAGAGAGTTTGAAAAAACATTTTGATGCAATAAGCAAGTAGATTATATCTTCGATGATTAAGTATCCTGCGCCGACTGTATGCATGACGGCTATCTCCAGCATTTTGAACTGAAGGGATTATACAGGCAGTAACTCTTGCTTGTCTTTTGCTTGGCTGGATACAATCTAGTATGCTGTTGCCTTTTCCCGCCGTATATTTTCCTCAGTTCGTTTTCTGTAAGTCTTCTTGCAGTTGTTCTTGTATTTTCCATGATTCATGCCTCGCTTTTCTGTTTCTTCAGAAGAATGCGAAAGCCAGAGGGATGGGCCCGCACATTCTGTTTCCTATATTCTCAAGGATAACACAATAACTCGCAGACGGCAGAACAGGTCGCAAACGGTCAAAGCGACCGTCTGCGACCTTTAAGTGACCGTTTACGATGAAAATAGCCATGAATTCGTGAAAGTGGTATGATGATGTTGTCGGATGATGTTCCGGCAGATCAATGAAAAGGAAGTAATTCTGATGAATGAGAAGCAGGAACTTGCTCTTGCTTTGGAACGTTTTGCCAAAGCATGCCAAAATGATTACGTCAACGAAGCCGTCAACAAGACGGCAGTCAATCTGAAGAAAAATGAAAATGTCGCCCAGGAGGCAAAGTGGGCATATCAGCGCCTGAACCAGGTGATGCTTGCGGAACATCTCAAATTGGATGACGAAGCTAAAGAAGCACTTGCGACAATCAAGAAGATTGCCGGATCTGACGGTGCTTTTGGCGGATTGAACACGTTGAACGCAACGAACGTTTGGTGAAAAAAACTTTTATCTCTTGGATCAAATGAAATGCCGGACAAATGCGGTCGCCTTTCGACTGGTTTTGTCCGGCATTTGCTTAATTTTGATGCATGAAGTTCTTTTTGCCAAATGCAGTGCTGCGCATTATTTGATAAACCGGTTCGCCAAGCCGGATTTACGGGGAAAACGGTGATTTTTGAAATTTTCCCGTAAAAAGCAGACTCCGATTACGGGCAAAGTCCAAATTTATTCCTGTATACACAAAAGCTGGGATGGAATTTGCGATTGATTGTGAATCGTCAGGGCTTTTAGTTGGGGCACAGTTTTCCCCAGCCTTTTGTTGATTATCGGGTTGATTGCAGAAAATCTGATGAAAAAATTAAAAAATAATTGACAATCGGTGATAACGGTATTAAACTAACATACATAAACAAACGGAAAACATGATGAAGAGCAGAGTAGGTTTGCGGACGCTTGAAGAGAGCCCCTGGCTGGTGTGAAGAGGCAGTACGAAGCAGACTGAAGATGGGCTTGGAATGGTATCGGTGAGCATTGTGAGCCGATAACGTGGTTGCGGACGTTACCACCGCAAGACTTTACGCATGTGCGCAGTGTGTCGAAGTTTTTGAGGCAGCATCTGAGAAGATGTTGCGAATTAAGGTGGTAACACGGTCTTGGTACCCGTCCTTTTTTGGAGGACGGGTACTTTTTGTTTATCCGTATTAATTGAAAGAGGAGAAGATGTCTTATGAAAAAGAACGTAATTAAATCAATTTTAGGCTTTTCAGCCGTTTTGTTGTTTGCCGGTACGGTGCTTTCAGGTTGCGGCAAAAAGGATTCAAAGGAACTGAGCAAAAAGGAAATTACGGTTGGCGTAACTGCAGGACCTCACCAACAAATTATGGAAGAAGTCGCAAAACAAGCCAAAAAAGACGGCTTAAAAATCAAGATCAAGTCGTTCACGGACTACAATACGCCGAATTCGGCCTTGAGTTCAGGTGACCTTGACGCAAACAGCTATCAGACGATTCCGTTTCTGAAGGATCAGATCAAGAACAAGGGCTACAAGTTCGATCAGGCGTTCAAGACGGTGGCATATCCGATGGGCGTCTACTCAAAGAAAATCAAGAGTCTGAAGGATTTGAAGGACGGCGATTCGATTGCTGTTCCAAATGATGCAAGCAACGAAACGCGCGGACTTCAGCTGTTCGAAAAGGCAGGAATCATCAAGCTTAAGAAAGGCGTCGGGCAGACGGCAACTAAAAAGGATGTAGTCTCAAATCCCAAGCATTTGAAGATTGTTGAACTTGAGGCTTCGCAGCTTCCAAAGCAGCTCGGTGAAGTAACTGCGGCGGCAATCAATACGAACTTTGCAATGGGTGCCGGACTTTCAATCAACGAAAATGCCATTTTCCATGAACCGTTGAAGAACAACCCGTACCCGAACGTTTTTGTCGTTCAATCAGGACACAAGAACGATGCGGTCATAAAGAAGATCGATAAGTACTATCACTCAAAGCAGACCGCTGCATTCATCAAGAAGGAATTCAAGGGTTCGGTAGTGCTTTCATCAAGCAAGTAAGAAGCAGGCAGCAGTAAGGAGCGATTTTAATGATCGAAATCAAGAACGTCACTAAAATTTACAAGGATAAGGAACGGGAAGTCAAGGCTGTGGACGACGTTTCTTTAAACATCAAGGAAGGAGAAATCTTTGGCGTCATCGGCTATTCAGGTGCCGGGAAAAGCACGTTGATTCGCATGATCAACGGACTTGAAGTTCCGACGACGGGAGAAGTCATCGTTGACGGCGAAAAGATCGATCCGACGGACAAGAAGAAACTGCAGCGGCAACGGTCAAGAATAGGAATGATTTTCCAAGGATACAATCTTTTAAAAACGGCGACGGTTCTTGAAAACGTGATGCTGCCGTTAAAGCTTGAAGGACTTGAAAAAGAACTTGCCGAACAGCGATCGGAAAAGTATCTCAGAATCGTGGATTTGTGGGAACAAAAAGACCGCTATCCGGCAGAACTTTCAGGCGGTCAGCGTCAGCGCGTCGCAATCGCGCGTGCTTTGGCACATGAGCCGAAGATTTTATTGTCCGATGAGGCAACGAGCGCGCTTGATCCTGAAACAACGGAATCGATTTTAAAACTGCTGCTCAAAATCAATCAGGAACTGCATATCACGATCTTTTTGATTACGCATGAACTGGACGTCATCCAACGCGTCTGTGACCGCGTGGCCGTTTTGGCGAAGGGGAAGCTGATTGAACAGGGCAATGTACTGGATGTTTTTACAAATCCAGAAAAGGAAGCTACGAAGAAGTTCATCGGCATCACGGACACAATGGGTGTTCCGCTTGAAATTCTCAAACCGTATACGACAAACGGACAGCTTGTTGTCTTGAAGTTTATCGGTCAAACGGCCAATGAACCGATTATTGCCGATCTTTCGGCAAAATACGGCGTGTCGCCCAACATTCTCGGCGGCAGCATCGGTTATCTCAAGAAGAAGGCCTACGGACGTCTGCTGGTTCATTTTGATTTTCAAAGCGAAAAAGAGTTTGACGATGCGATGGCAGGTTTGCGGACTCAGGATATTTATTACGAAAGGGTTGAGATTTAATGTCTTTTATCAATGAATGGGGTCCGACGATTTGGACCGGATTTTTAGAAACGCTGACGATGACGTCGATTACTCTGGTCATCTCAGTAATTTTGGGCATCCCTCTTGGGGTTTTGCTTGTCAACTCAAGCGATCAGGGACTTCATCCGAACAAGTCGCTTTATACGGTCGTCAACTGGTTGGTGAATATTTTCCGTTCGTTGCCTTTCATTATCCTGCTGTTTTTGATTTTGCCGCTTACAAAAATCATTGCCGGTACGACGATCGGAATCCGCGGGGTGATTTTGCCGCTTGTCTTCTATTGTGTTCCGTACCTGGCTCGTTTGGTCGAATCTTCAATTCTTGAAGTCGATTCCGGGATTATTGAAGCATATCAGTCAATGGGCATTTCCAACGGAAAAATCATCGTCAACGTCGTCTTGAGAGAGGCGCGATCAGGTCTTGTTCGCGGGTTGACGATTACGACGATCGGACTTGTCGGCGCAACCGCAATGGCAGGTCTGGTCGGTGCCGGCGGCTTGGGCGACATTGCCTATCAGTACGGATTCCAACGCTACCAACCGTCAGTCATGTATGCGACGATCGTCGTTTTGATTGTTTTGGTTCAAATCGTTCAGACTGTGGGCGACATTTGTGCCAAAAAATTGCAGCGTGACTAATTTTACTGTATTTGAAAGAAGGATCATCAAATGGAATTTCCAGAATCAGATTTAATGCAAACATTGCCAAAGCAATTTTTTGCAGCACTTGTTGCCAAGGTTAACAAAAAAATTGCCGAAGGATACGACGTCATCAATCTCGGCCAGGGCAATCCTGACCAGCCAACGTTCGACTACATCATCGAAGGCTTGAAAGAAGCGGCGGAAAGACCGATCAACAACAAGTACTCGCAGTTTCGCGGCCAGCCGACTTTCAAGAAAGCCTGTGCAGCGTTTTATCAGGAGAAATACGGCGTCGAACTCGACAGCGAAAAAGAAATCTGCGTTCTCGGAGGTTCCAAAATCGGGCTGGTCGAACTGCCGTGGGCTTTGATGAATCCGGGCGACACGATTATTTTGCCCGATCCAGGCTATCCTGACTACCTTTCAGGCGTTGCGCTCGGTCAGGTCAAGCTTGAAACGGTGCCGTTGAAGGCTGAAAACGACTTCTTGCCGGATTATGACGATATTCCGGAAGATGTTGCAAAAAAAGCCAAGTTCATCTATCTCAACTATCCGAATAATCCGACCGGTGCCGTTGCGACGCGCGAGTTTTGGGAGAAGACGGTTGCTTTTGCTAAAAAATACAATGTCGGCGTCGTCAGCGACTTTGCATACGGTGCGCTCGGCTTTGACGGCTATAAAAATCCGAGTTTCCTTGAAACTCCTGGTGCAAAGGACGTCGGCATCGAACTTTACACGTTCTCAAAGACGTTTAACATGGCCGGTTGGCGTCTGGCCTTTGCTGCCGGCAATCAGGAGATGATTGAAGCTTTGAACCTCATCCAGGACCACCTTTTCGTCAGCGTCTATCCGGCAGTCCAGGATGCCGGTATCGTGGCCCTGGAGTCTCCGGAGCGCGACCCTGAAATTGCAAAGCTCGTTGCTCTTTACCAGAGCCGCCGTGACGCATTCGTCAATGCAGCTGAAAAAATCGGCTGGCATGCGTTTAAGTCGGGAGGGACTTTCTATGCCTGGATGCCCGTTCCGAAGGGATATACCAGTGAACAGTTCGCCGATGTCCTGCTGAACGAAGCACATGTGGCCGTTGCGCCAGGCAAGGGCTTCGGTGAGGCTGGCGACGGGTACGTTCGCATCGGCTTGCTCGTTTCGCCCGAAAGACTGGTTGAGGCAGTTGAACGGATCGATAAGCTGAATTTATTTGAAAAAGAATAGGAAAATGGAATGGGGGCTTGGAAAAAGTCTCTTTTCTCTCTTGAATTAAACGAAAAGTCGAACGAAGGCGGTCTTGTTGCAGATGACTTCGTCCGGCTTTTTTAATTTCCGATGAATAAAAGCTGCTTTCTTCAAGCAACGGTACTGCTCAACCAATCTTAGCCAAGATCTCACTCAAATTTACGGACAAAGAGCCAATTTTTGCTGATTTGTCCGTAAGCAAAACGCATTTTACGGACAAACCGGTATTTTCCAGTGATTTGTCCGTAAATTTTGGGCCATTATGATGATGATTTACGGACACAAGCCGCTTTTTGGATCATTTGTCCGTAAAACCTGGTCCGAAACGCCTTAATTTTTACGGACAAACGGCCATTTTTGCCCATTTTGTCCGTAATCGCCTTTCTTCGAGCAGTCCAATTACGGACAAACCGTCCATTTTCATCGATTTGTCCGTAAACGGCAATGATTTTGCCAAATGCAGCGCCTGATAAATCAGCGCGCCAAGCTATTTTGGGTTATTTCCATCATGGAAGGCGATTGTCACGTATACGCAAAAAACCGGATCAAATTTGCAATCAATCGCAAATCTGATCCGGTTTCTCGATTTGAGGCAGAGTTTTTCCCCGACCTCTTTTTGGTGCCTTGAGCTGAAGTTTGTAATAAAAAATGCAGCGCTTTCACAAAATGTTAACTTAACCGTTACATGACCGTTACGTTAAACTGATTATTTCCTTACATTCATCAGATAAGATTTACCCATAAACACATAGGGGTGAGCTTTAAATGACAATTGAACTGAAAAACATCGGCAAGAGTTACGATGGCAACTCTTGGACTTTGAACGATATCACGACGGAAATCGAATCCGGTGAATTCTTTGCGATCGTTGGTCCGTCCGGATGCGGCAAGAGTACGCTTTTGAGAATGATTGCAGGATTGATTTCGATTTCTGAAGGCGAAATTGAAATTGACGGCAAAGACGTTACGAATTTGCCGCCGCAAGATCGCAACCTGACGATGGTTTTCCAAAATTATGCGTTGTTCCCGTTTTTAAGCGTGCGCGACAACGTTGCTTTCGGACTCAAGGAACACAAAATGGATGCGGAAGAAATCAAGCGCCGCGTTGACGAAGCATTGGACATGGTCAATCTGACCGAGTACGGCGACCGCAAGCCACGCGACCTTTCAGGCGGTCAGCGCCAACGCGTGGCCGTTGCGCGCGCGATTGCGAGCGATGCAGAAATTTGTCTGATGGACGAACCGTTGTCAAACCTTGATGCGCAGCTTCGCGGCAAGATGCGTTCCGAAATTCGCATGCTGCAGCAAAAACTTGGCCTGACCATGATTTACGTAACGCATGATCAAGTCGAAGCCATGACGATGGCCGATCGCATCATGGTTTTGCACGACAGCAAGATCCAGCAGATCGGCACTCCGCTTGAAATCTATAATCATCCGGCAAACACGTTCGTTGCCGAATTTTTCGGCACGCCGCGCATGAATCTGCTTGAAGCAACGTATGACGCTCGTTTGAATAAGCTGGTCGTTGATGAAAGTTTGGAATTTGACTGCGAAGACGGCATGGATCGCGATGATTACATCGTCGGCGTTCGCCCCTCTGGATTTTCCGTTGAAAAAGCAGCCGACCGGTCAAATGCCAGAGTCGTCAATGCTGAATATCTCGGCAATATGTCGATTATTGAGCTTGAACTTGACGGCGGTGACGAAATCAGAGTGACAGTTGATGACGACATGAATCATGATTGGATGATCAATCAGCGCATGCTCGTCAAGCCGCAGGGGATTTTCTACATCTTTGACAAAACAGGGAAATTATTCGCAAAGGGAGGTTCTTCAAATGGAACAAGTCGATCAGAAGAAGAGTTTGTCGCAACAGCTGCACGATAAGGCTTCAAAAATCAGCATCGGGTACGATATCGAGGCACATGACAAGCATTATGCGCTGCTTTTTCTTGGACCTTCCCTTTTGATTTTGTCGGTCTTTGTTTTTTATCCGATGATCAAGACGGTTTGGATGAGCTTCTTTTTGACGAACAGTTTGGGCAAGCCGACCGTGTTCGTCGGGTTGCAGAATTATATAGATCTGTTTACGTCAAGTGCTTATCTTAACAGCATGAAAGCCACGTTCATTTACGTTTTGTTCGTGTCGATTCTGACGATTGTCTTGGGATTGCTTCTGGCACAAACCGCAAGTGCCAAACTGAAGGGCATCGGCTTTTTCAGAACCGCCTTTTCTTCCACGATGGGCGTGTCCGTTTCCGTTGCCGCCATCTTCTGGCTGTTCATTTTCAATCCTTCGGTCGGATTGTTGAACAAGATTGCCGAATTTCTTCATCTGCCGGTGGTCAACTGGCTGACTCAGCCTGGCTGGGCAATGTTTGCCATCATCGTTTCGACCGTTTGGATGAATCTCGGGTTTACGTTTTTGATCTTGTTCGGAGCATTGCAGTCGGTGCCGGTGACGCTTTATGAGGCAGCGCGAATCGCTGGTGTTTCCAGGCGTTATCAGTTCTTTAAGATTACGATTCCGATGATTTCGCCAACGCTGTTTTTTGCGGCAATCATTACTTTGATCGATGCTTTCAAAAGTTTCGGACTGATCGACATGATGACGGCCGGCGGACCGAACAACACCACGAATCTTTTGGTCTATCGCATTTATCAAGATGCGTTCTTGAACGGCAACTATGCTCTTGCAAGCACGGAATCGGTTGTTTTGGCAATCATCATCGCCATCTTTACGCTGATTCAATTCAAATTCCTGGAAAAGAAGGTGACATACTGATGGAAGAAGTAATGTCGAAAAAAGAGCGCATCAGTCGCTACGTGGTTTTATGCCTGCTTTCGGTCTTTATCCTGACGCCATTTGTTCTGGGACTTTGGACGAGTTTCCTGCCGACGGCAGACATTTCGTCAGGCAGCTTGTTCAGCACTCATATTTCGCTTGACAATTACGTCAATGCCATGAAAAACACGGCAATTATCCGCTATTTGCTGAACAGTCTGGTGATTTCGGTTTTAACCACTGCATTTCAATTGATTTTCTGCTCAATGAGTGCCTATGCGTTCGTCTTTTTGAAATTCAGAGGCCGCAATTTCCTGTTCGGCCTGTTCCTTGCCACGATGATGCTGCCGTTTGAAGCAGAAGTCATTCCGAACTTTGCGACGATGCGCCAGCTGAATCTGCTTAACACTTATTCCGTAATGGTCGTGCCGTTTTTGACGTCTGCTTTCGGCACGTTCATGCTGCGTCAAAATTTCAAGCAGATGCCTGCTGAACTGAAGGAAGCTTCCGACGTTTGCGGACTTTCCCATTGGAAATTTTACACGAAAGTCACGTTGCCGTATGCCAAGATCAGTCTGCTGACCCTTGCCTCATACAGTTTTTTGAGCAGTTGGAATCAGTATCTTTGGCCGATGCTGACGACTTTTTCTGACAAATACAGACCGGTGCAGGACGGTTTGCGTCAGTTGCAATCCCAAGAAACGTTCAATGACTGGGGAATGATTCAGGCAAGTGCGGCAATTGTCGTGATTCCGACGCTGATCGTCTTGTTTATTGGTCAAAAGTCGTTTAAATCAGGCATTAATGAAGGGGCGGTCAAATAATGAAGATCAAAAAGATCGCAGTGGCATTGGGCGCTGCATTTTCCATCATGGCGTTTGCGGCAAATCCGGCGAACGTTTCTGCTTCCGAGCGCACGAAAATCGTGTTTTGGCATGAAATGACCGGTCCGGCGCAGGTCGAACTCAAGCGCTTGGTAAACGAATTCAACAAGCATCAGGACAAATATGAAGTTGAAGCGGAATTTGAAGGCGACTATAATGAAGCTGTGCAAAAAATTTTGAACACTCACGGAACGGATGCTTCGCCGGCGGTTTTCCAGGCGATGGATATTTCGAGCGCGCAGATGTACTACAGCAAGCATACGACGCCGGTTCAAAAGTTCATTGACGAGGACGGTTATGACGTCAGTCAGATTTCATCAGTGGCACGTGCCTTTTACTCAAAGGACGGCAAGCAGCTTTCGATGCCGTTCAACTCTTCGCAGCCCGTGCTCTACTATAACAAGACGCTGCTTAAAAAGCTCGGCATCACGCCGCCTCCGCTTGATCCGTCATATTCTGACGTCACGCGCGTTGCAAACGCAATCTATAAGAAATCAAATCATAAGATCAAGGGCATGAGCATCGAAATCTACGGATGGTTCTTCGAACAGTTCCTGGCAAATGCAAGGGTGTGCATGGCAAACAAAGATGACGGCCATAACGGCGTTCCGACTGCGGTTGATTTCACGTCAAGCACTGCCGTCAACACGATGAAGTGGATCCAAAACGGACTCAAGCAGGGCAGTTTCATGAACTACGGCGCCGGTTCAAATGCCGGAACGAACGAAACGGCGGCATTTTTGTCACGGCGTTTAGGGATGTTTTTGCAATCGTCCGGGTCGATCACGCAGCTGACAACGGGAACGAAGGATGAAATCGGCGTTTGCTACTATCCGCATGAAGACGGCAAAAAAGCCAACGGAGTCTCAATTGGCGGGGCTTCGCTCTGGATTTCAAATGACAAGTCCAAAGATGTTCAACGTGGCGCCTGGGAACTCGTCAAATATCTCTTGACGCCCGAATCACAGGCAAGCTGGCAGGCGCAAACCGGATATCTTGCCTTGAACAAGCAATCGGCAGATCAGGATGTTTTGAAGAAGCTTTACAAGAAGATGCCGCAGGCAAAGATCCCGAGTCAGCAGCTTAACCGTACGATGCCAAACAAGGCAAACTCGGGCATTTTCATGCAGAATTTGGTTCAGAACCGTCTGTTGATTCAAACCGCAATGGAACAGATTTATGACGGAAAAGATGCCAGGACCGCCTTGACTGAGGCGCAGACTTCAATGAACAAATACGTTGCATCAAATAACAAGGCTAACGGCTTTGACAAGTAAGAAGGATTTTTTTATGAAAATTGAGACTAAAATTTTTGGACACCGCGGCTATCCCGCAAAATTTGCGGAAAACTCGCTTGAAGGCTTTGAATACGCCTTGAAAAACGGTGCTGACGGAATCGAATTTGACGTTCACTTGACAAGGGATCAGGTTCCGGTCGTGATGCACGATGAAAAAATCAACCGCACCACCGACGGCAAGGGAAACATCAAGGATTACACGCATGAGGAGCTGCAGCAGTTTCATCTGGAAAACGGCGAAACGATTCCGGACTTAAAGGACGTGTTTGAGTTGATTGAAAAACATGATGCTTTGGCAAACCTTGAATTCAAGACGGACAAATACGAGTACCGGGGAATTGAGGAGATCGTTCTCAACATGGCCCGGGAATACGAGTTCAAGCATCCGCTCATCTACTCATCGTTTAATCTGCAGACAATGCTGAGATGTCTTGCGATTGATAAAGATCTTGATTGCAACTGGCTTGTGTACAGGAAAATTGCCGACCCGGAAAAAGTCGTTTCGGACAACGGACTTTCCGGCATCCATCCCAATGAATATCATGATTTTGACGGCGTTCAGCGCATTTGGACGATTGATGATGAAAAAGAAGCAAAAGAATTGATGGAAAAAAATGTTGCCGGTATTTTCACGAATGATTTTGTTAAAATGAATGAGCTAAGAACAAGGTGTGAAGCCGAACGGTCATGAGCCCGTACGCAAGCTTTGGGCGACCGAAGGCGAGCTTGCCTCGTCTAGGGAGTCCTTGCTTGCGATAGGGGGAAT
>OGRN01000523.1_pt1 | contig 36450 bp, 31 predicted proteins | sample 1553401 | NCBI WGS metagenome assembly OGRN01 (sample SAMEA2580096, study PRJEB22360) | human gut metagenome | biome: human gut; feature: human-associated habitat; material: faeces | place: Denmark | collected 2008/2010 | reverse complement strand
TGTCCGACTTGAAATAAAACTGGAAGAAACAGCATGAAAGTAATAGCCATAGATGACGAACCCATTGCACTGAATATCATAGAACGGTATTGTGAACGCCGTGGAGGTATAGTGCTGGAAACATATAGCAAGCCACGCATGGGAATGCAACGTATCCGTGAATGGTTGCCTGACATCGTACTGCTCGACATTGAGATGAACGGTACGTCCGGCATTGAACTGGCCCGGCAACTCCCATCGTCTTGCTGCCTGATATTCACCACTGCATACGCACACTATGCATTGGATGGATTTGAAGTAAACGCTGTGGATTTCCTTCACAAACCATACTTCTACGAGCGTTTCGACCGCGCCATGCAAAAGGCAGAACAATGGTTGCGTATGAACGATTTGCTCCGCACATCCGAATCTGCCACACGTCAATTCATATTAAAGTCGGAATATAAGAATGTAACCCTTTCTATAGATACGATTCTGTACATTGAATCTATAGACAATTACGTCAAGGTACATCTTGCAGATGGTACGTCCGTACTCTCCAAAATGCCTCTGCGTACAATTGAAGAACAATTACCGCAAGGAGAATTTATCCGAATCCATCGCTCGTTCCTAGTATCCCGTTGCCGTATTTCACGTTTCTCGCGGTCTGAAGTTACACTGACTAAAGATGAAAAGATACTTCCAATCGGTAAGAAATATCTGGATAATGTAATTCAACAGCTAAAAGATTGCTAACAACAAACTGCCTTTTCTTTCATTTTCTTTTTGATAATCTTATTCCAATAAATAAATGTTAGAAATGCCAGTACGGCTCCTGCATAGCCTATGTCCGACATAGAAAAGTGTGTACATACCTGACCACCTATATAAGTGCCGCATGCTATTCCCAAATTAAAAATACCGGAAAATATTGACATCGATACGGATGTAGCTTCAATTGGTGAGTTGTTTATTGTTTCAGCCTGCAATACCACGTTAGAGGCTGTAAATACCATTCCCCACAAGGCACACAACAGGATAATGGTTAAACAGCAACATGCAGCGGCTTGAAGTAGCATAAGACAACCAAAGATACCCAAAAGTACAAAGTCTGTGAACTTGTAAGGATTCTTATTATAAAATCTGGAAAAAGCAAGACTACCTAATATACCCATGGCGCCAAATATTACCAATGTGACCGTAATCCAGTTATCCTGTAGTCCTGCAACCTGTTTTAAAAATGGCTCTATGTAACTATATCCTGTGTAATATGAGGTAGCGATAGCAAATGAAATAATAAAAAAATCCAACAAGATGGACTTTCTAAAAAGGAACGGTAGCTTTTGCAATGAAAAAGTTCCGCGACTCGGTACTTTCGGAAGCATCAACATAAGGTAAATCATGAGGACAAAAGCAAATATTCCTATGCAAAGAAATGTCATCCGCCATCCAATATGCAAGCCTATGATTCTACCAATAGGTAATCCAAATATCATAGCAACTGACGTGCCGGTTACAATCATGCTCAATGCAAGCGATTTATATTTCTCCGGCACAGTTCTTACGGCCAGTGGCGAAACAATAGACCAGAATATAGCGTGAGCACACGCCACGCCTATTCTTGATAACATCAGCATGTAATAACTTGTGGATACTGCTGAGAGAAGCTGAAATCCTACAAACACAAAAATTACAGTGGAGAGGAGCTTTTTCATCTCAAATCGGGATACTACAATCATAAGAGGTAACGAAAGCAGCATGACTACAAAAGCATAAATTGATATAATCATTCCAGCTTGAGCTTCTGTTGTCAAAAAGTCATTCGCAATATCTGTCAAGAGTCCTATCGGAATGAACTCAGAAGTGTTAAAGATAAATGCGGCACAAGTTAATCCTACCAGTGCCATCCAGTTTTTTGTCTGCATCATGTTGCTCATTATCATTTTTTTGTTGCAAAATTATAGATATTGTCAGATTTTGATAAAAGAATAAACAAAATATAGCGATAAAAGTATCAATTTTACATTAATAAGTTTGACAATCGAGAGCAAACCCAAGTCAAAAGGGAAGTTGACAATGTAGTAGAAGGGAATTATGACCACCAACAGTAAAGAAGATTTTCAATGAGAAGATAATCAATAATCCGAAGATAATCGTAAATATACCAAATTTCTTGCTACTTTTAGATTCTGGACTACCTTTACTTTAAGTGTTTATTTTAAAGGGTCGTATTATTATTCTATATCAAGTTGATACGACCCTTTATTTCTCTATTTAAGATGTTCTAGTTTCAATCATAAGTTCATATTTCCAACAATTGAATCTGGCACATTTCCTCTGGCTACCAATCCTTAGACTGTTGTATAGCTTAAGGCTTATCTAATAAACTTTTAATCCACTCAAACATTTCGTTCAAAGCATAGTCACCGGAATGAGGACGATTCCACGCGAGTTTGAAATTGACATCTTTTTCTTCGTTCTGAAGTTTGGTCGCAAGATTTATTGGAACAGGAAAAGCCGTATCCCGGTCTATCGCGCCATGACGGATATACCAATGCTGGGCTACTGTCGTGTTAGGCGCAGAAATGAAGTTCATCGGGTTCATGAGCTTCACGGCTGTCTTAATTCTTGAGTCGACTTGCGCATCTTCATTTCCAGTAGACTTTTGAAGGGAATAGTCGGTGAAATTGACAGAGCTACCATTCTCATCGCCAAATTCTTCGTTCTCACCACTTGCGTTGTTTCCAGCTACTCCTTTACTATCAAATGCTGGAGGTGTCTTTAGTAGTGTCATTGAAACTACATAATTCAAATACCGTTCTAAATCCAAATCCGTAATATATTCTCCTTGACTTTTTGCACTCCTTTCCGGTCTTAGCGCCGGCCGTCCATCTCCTCTCATACCTCCGTTTACAGGAGCGATGAATTGGGGCATTCCACTGAATGCAAATCCGATGCTATCGGGGATTGTGGCTCCATAATCTTTGGCTTCCTGGGCGCTTTTCATCAACAGTTCTTTGAGGTAATCCAAATAATTGTCTGATGTGAGAAGGGTACCATCCGTTTTTTTAAGGTTCAGACTGTTGAGATAAGCTGGATATTGCGAAGCCAATTCTTTAGACACTTCCGCCTGTTCATCGCTCAGATGCCTTGTGACATTGTTTGTACAACCATAAAGCCACTCATAGGCCGCATCGGCATGATCCAAGTCTGTAATCGGGCAAAAACAAACGGCTGCAAAAATATCATCCCGTTCATTTGCCGCACCCATTTCCTTCAAGTATTCTTCATAGACAGGATTGTTACCTGTAGCTCCCAATAGGGCAGACATGGCTCCTCCCGCACTTGTTCCATTGGTTATGATTTTTTCAGCATCACCGGGCATCTCTTTGTCGAAGTGGCGCAGATAACGTACGGCTGCTTTCAAATCCAGCAGGGCTTTGGGTGCACGCCCTGTGTATACGTTTTCACCATCGGCATTTGTAACGACTGAATTACGTCCGCGGACTCCGGAAATTGCTACAACGTACCCTTCCGCCAAAGCGCGGCCTGAGGCGTCGCCTGCATTGACAGACTGTGGTTTTGCTGCCATATAGCCCCCCACATAATTGGGCATGAAGATGGGTGTTGACTGATCGGCTCCATCAGGGACGAATACATTCATGTACTGATAAGTGGAGTCTTCCACATTTGTAACATAATAAAGTTTTGTGTAGGCAGTATAGTTCACTACTTTTCCATTGGGCATAGAAACAGACCCCGCCACGCCTTTCGAAGCATCAAACATCACTCCCGATGTAGGCTTCTCACCTGCTATGGCACACACAGAAGATACCACAGCAAGCGCAGTTACAATGTATTTTTTCATCTTTCTCTAAAAAGAAAATCTACAAAAATATAAAACAATTCATATAAGAATCTGGCCTTTAACTCTATTTATTCTTTTTTTGTATATATTGTCCCTCGTGCTAAATTCTGGATGACAGAATCACTCTAAATATCGGATGAATGTTATTTCAAAATTTGCACTATGACAGAAAAATATTCAGGAAGCTTTCCTTTTGCAGCAAGAAAAATACTATACATTCCTCCTAAGACAATGTGCAATTAGAGGAAGGCAAGGTTTCGGGCAGACTATACCTTATTCGCAAAAGATGCCTAAGACTATTTTTCTACAACGAAGGGGATGTGTCAAAACTCATTTTTTGATAATATGAACTTATAATTTGAAATTTGAGCATCCTAAAAGACTAAAGAAAGGGCCGTATCATTACTCAATACAGAGTTTGATACGACCCTTTTAAATATTATAGTTATAATCTGTAACTTTGAAGAGTAGTCATTTTAGTTTTGACACACCCTCATTTTTCTTCGATGGGGATTTCGTGGATTCATTTGACAGATTGTACAAAAGTACACCGATCCTGTTTTAACCGGGAAGCATCGAACCGTCCGAAGCCCTGTTTATAAAGAAAGAAGATTTTTACAAAAAATAGAAAGCAATCCTCCACAGTTGCCATAAAATTCTACGTGACTACACACTGGGAGTAATATAGGGGAATCATAAAATAAAAATAGGCCGGAAAAACAAAGTTACGGTCGTCCTATCCATAAATTCCTGCTATTGTCCGTCATAAGTATTGTACTGCTGTGAATAAACGGCTCCAACTCTCGACTCGGTTTATGGCATTATAAAAACAGGTATCGTAATGACTACCATAGCTGTTGGGCACATTATAAAGTGACTGCCAACTTTTCTGAAATCCTTCAAGAACATGCTATATTAAACAGTGACGTCTTGGAAATTATACTACCCCAAACTAATAAATTAGTCTGAATAAGGTTATGCATCATATATCAAGAATTAGTGCACTTTTGAGTCACAGAATTGAAATTTTATTTGTATTTTTGTACTGGATTTCTTAATCAATAGTGCTCGAATTTCGGCTTTCATTTTTTATATTATTCCCTGATGTGGCCGTCAGTAGCGCATTGTGGCAGATTCTATGCTGTCCGGACTCTCAGTTCATTATTAGTATTTCCGAGGGAATGAGCAAAGGTTAACGGCTTATAGTTAACGGTTAAAGGAAAAGAATAATGAACAACTATACATCTATTTTTATTTCATGAGTAAAATTATGGCTTATTCCGCTTTGGCTATTACATTGATAGCCGAAGGGGCTTTTTTTGTGCCTATATGTGCACAAGAGAGGGCTGTGCAGGTGGTGACACTCACGACACTTTACGACCTTGCCGACCGGCAAAGTCAGAAGGTGAGAGTAAGTGAGGTCGCTCTGCGGGCAGTCGATGAAGGGGTGGCAGCAGCCAAATCGGCTTTGCTACCGAGTGTGGACTTGAGCCTTCAGGGCAGTTATACGGGCAACGCATTCATGCTGTCACGAAGTTTTTCGAGCAGTGGAATGACTGATTACATTGTCCCGGGTGTGGGAACTGTTCCCGTAGCAAACGGCAAACAGGACACTCCACACTGGGGAAACAGTTTTACGGCTCAAGTATCGCAGGTTGTGTATGCCGGTGGTGCTATCCGTTCGGGTATCCGAATGGCGGAGCTGGGCAAGGAAATGGCGGAACTCGATGTGGAGAAGAACCGTCAGGAAGTACGTTTCTTGCTGACAGGTTATTATCTTGACCTCTGCAAGCTGGACAATCAGATGGAGGTAGTCCGACAGAATATCGCACTGACTCAGAAGGAGATTGAGCAAATGAAAGCCCGCCGTGGGGAAGGTACAGTTCTGCAGAACGACATCACCCGCTATGAATTTCAGTTACAGAGTCTCGAACTCACGCTGACAAAACTCAAGGATGCTTCTACCGTCATCAACCATCAGTTGGTCACGACACTTCATTTACCGGAGCAAACAGTTATAGTCCCCGATAAAAATGAACTTGACACCGAAATAAATGCACTCTCGGCAATCGCTGCCCAAGAGACATGGCAACAGACAGCGACAGACAACAATCTTGGCATCCGTCAGGCAACAGTTGCCACAAATCTGGCGGAACAGAAAGTGAAGCAGGTCAAAGCGGAATCATTGCCTTCGGTAGCCGTTGTGGCAGAGAATCAACTCTATGGGCCCTATACACAAGACCTTATTCCGAAAGATTGCAATGTAAACGTGTGGTTTGTCGGGATAGGTGTAAAATTCAGCATTGGCAGTCTCTGGAAGAATAAACACAATATCCGCAAAGCACGTATCGAACACCAGCAGTCGCAGGAAGCACTCGCTCTGGCACATGAGGAGGTAGAGAATGGAGTGCAGGCAAACTACACCAACCTGCTGACATCCTACACCGAGGTGAAGACACAGCAGAAGCAAGTAGAACTTGCCAATCAGAATTACTCCGTGGTGCAAAACCGTTATCAGAATGAACTTGCGCTCCTTACCGACATGGTTGATGCCTCCAACATGAAACTCTCTGCCGAAATGGCACTGGTAAATGCCCGAATCGGTATGCTTTATAATTTCTATAAACTCAAATACGTAACAAATACTTTATAATAATGGAAAAGAACAAGATACACGTTTATTTATATAATACACTCATCATACTTTGCCTCTTGGGCGGAGCAGTCTATGTGGTCAGTCAGTTTATGCACTTCGGCAGTGGAGAATTTACCGACAATGCCCGTGTCCGTCAGAATGTCGTTCCTCAGAGCAGCCGTGTGCAAGGTTTTATCCGTGAAGTACGCTTTACTGATTTTCAACAGGTAAAGAAGGGTGATACACTCGTTATCATCGAGGATGCAGAATTCCGCCTGCGGCTGGCTCAGGCCGAGACAGACCTTCTCCGTGCGGAACAAGGCTCGAAGGGAACGGCAAGCAGCATCGTTACCACAAAAACAAGCATGACCGTTACCGAGGCAGGTATCGAATCGGCACGTGCGCAGATGGAGAATGCCATGCGTGAGGACAACCGTTTCAAGAACCTTCTCAGTCAGGATGCCGTCACCCCACAACAGTATGACAAGGTACACACGGCTTATCTGAGTGCCAAGGCTGCCTATGAGCAGGCGGTTCGTTCACGACAGATGCAGTCGGCTGTTGTAATCGAACAAGGACACCATCTTTCCGCTTCGGAACAGGGTATAGAACTTGCCCGTCGTGCTGTCGACCTTGCCCGCCTAAATCTTTCTTATTGCTACATCATTGCTACTTGCGACGGTACTGTAGGTACGAAGGATATTCATGCAGGACAGCTTGTCAATCCGGGGCAGACACTGGTGAGTATTGTAGACAAGGATGAACGTTGGATTGAGGCAAACTACAAGGAAAGTCAGTTACCTCATATCAAAGTAGGCAATAAAGTGGAGATAACAGCTGATGCCGTTCCGGGTGTGGAATATACGGGTACGGTGGAACGCATTTCTGATGCTACCGGCAGTGCCTTCTCTCTGATTCCTATCGACAATGCCACTGGCAATTTTGTAAAGGTAGAACAACGTGTTACCTTACGTATTAAGCTTAATCCGAGCAGTGATGTAGCCAAGCTAAAGGGTGGTTATAATGTAGAATGTATCGTTAAGGAGTAATGCGCAATGGGACAATTAACAGAATTTTTTATGAAGAGTGCCGGCGGTCCTCCTCCCAGCATGGGCTTTTCCATGCCGATGATGAAAGGGTGGGTGCCCCGCCGCATCCAACCTTGGCTGTACGTGCTGACCGCCTTTTGCTTTCAGTTCAGCGGAGGTGTTTACCTCGGTGCGCTGGATGGCATCCGTGGAACCACCAACTTCATGATTGAGGACGTACTTTTCCTGCTTTATGCCACACTTGCGGGCATGGCTGTGTATTTTCCTATGCTCTTCCGTATGAAGTTCCGTTTCACCAACCAACAGTTGCTTTGCAGTTCTGCCATTGTTCTTGGCGTATGTAATATGTTGACAATGTATTGTCAGTCGATGCCAATACTGACGGTAGTGTGCTTCATTGCCGGAATGGCCAAGATACAAGGAACGTTCGAGTGTATGAGTAACATCCAGCTTTGGATTACTCCCCGACGCGATTTCGCTGTATTCTTCCCTGTGCTGCACATTATCCTGCTCACAGCCCTTGAGGGTAGTGGATGGCTTGCAGCCTGGTTTGGACATCATTTCACCTGGCAGATGATGCACGTCTTTACTATAGGTACCATGTTGTTCGTGCTGCTCACGCAAACCGTCTTCTGTCGCCCGTTCTGTCCCATGCCCCAGCGACTGTCACTTAAGGGAATTGACTTTCAGGGAGCATTGCTCATCTGTGGGCTGATGCTGGTGGTTTCGTATATCGTGGTGTATGGCGACTATTTCATGTGGTTAGACACGTTCCGTATTCGCCTCCTGATAGGCGTTGCTATCGTGCTTTTCGGTATCGTGCTCTACCGTATGCACTACTACCGCTACCCTTACGTCGAACTGAGTCTTTTCACACGACGCAACGTTGTTCCCATTCTCATTGTTACTTTCTTTGCCGAACTTGCTTTCGGTGCAGAACACACAATGGAAGAGATACTTTACTGTGAGGTTATCCGGCTGGAGGAACTCACCAAAGAGGCACAGTATATGTGGGTGCTTCCCGGTATGTACGCCGGTATCCTGCTGGATATCTATTGGCTGAAAGTCAGGAAATGGAAGATATGGAAACTCTTCGGAATCGCTTTTATCTGTATCGCGTTCTATGGCATGTTGATGTACTTCACGTTAGACATGAATGCCAACATCGAGCAGTACCGGCTTGCCATATTCCTGCGAGGATTTGCCTATGCCATACTTGCCCCAGCGTTGATGTGGGCTTTAGACGAATCGGTACCCAGTCTTGAACAGTTTTTCATGGGCCTGTTCGTGTTCAACATTCTACATATGTATCTGGCAGGAGCGGCAGGTTATGGTATTTATACCACCATCTTCTCACATCTTATGAACGAAAATATGATGAATTACGGGCAGCAACTTACCCTCACTCACTTAGATATGGCGCATTTTGATTTCGGTGAGTACATTGGGCACGACTTCCTTCACTCCATGATGATGGTGACAATAAAACAAGTATACGGCTATGTCATCTGGTTCGCCTTAGCTCTTGCGGCCCTCTTCCTGCTGTGCGATATTCCTTCTGTCCGGACAAATATCCGGAAAGTACCACGTTGGCCGGTTTATGCCATCGAGTATCTTGCAAGGAGGAAATAAGAGAATGTACAATGCTATACTCCCACTTTGGTATCGCTTATAAGTGCTTGTATTTGTTATATTTAACATGTAAATACCGTAATTTCCCGGGCAAACATTGCGCTTTTTTCGCTATTTTTGTATGACCGTCATGCAAGGGACGGATTAATCCTTGCTAACTAATAATCTGGAAAATATGCCAAAGACGAATGAAATGTATTTGGACAAGGTACGGACTTTAATCAAAGGTTTGAAAGAACATTTGGAAACGGTGAAAAACTATGGAATCAGCATAGATGATTTGCATAAACTGGAAGTTGCTGTAAATGAGGAAGAAAGGATTAATGCCGAAATCAATCGTCAACGTGCGGAATTAAATAAAATTGTCCCTAATGCCTCACGCAAATTGGCAGAGGTTCGCAGTCTGACATTTGAATTAAAACGTTTAGTCAAACCACGTGTTGACCCGAGCCATTGGCTGGATTATGGAATACTAGATAAGCGTTGATGCTTCGTCTTATTAAAGAGGGAAAGTCCCTGCAAAATATTGGAAGTTTGCAGGGACTTTTCCATGAAGTGAAGTAAATGAAGAATATTTGAATAAAAAATTATGTTTACAACTGACGATATACTTTTTTTGCAGTGATTTGGTTATGAGATAAAATGAAATATTGGAAGAGAATAGCACCGAAAAGAAGGAAACGCTATATTCTCATTTTCAAAATGAGTTAAGAATTAATAAAAGCGTTAAATCTTCACCCTTTAGAATGTACCATTAAAGACGACGACCATATTTCTGACTTATTACATATAAAATATTGAGTAATAATCTGTTGTAAATACATACGATGAAGGCATTATGAGAACGGCAATTATAAAAACAGCCACAATTGTATGCTTTATGTCACAACGTATAAATATAAAATCCAATAATTCAAAGAATCTCAAGAACCAATATAATACCAGTAATTCAAATGATATTATTTTCAGGTAATTCACCATCATGATAAGTCACAATATATGATTGTATATAAAAAATCTTCTACATCATACAGGATTGATCAATTCAAAAGAGTGATCTCTCCAATAGAAAATATTGGAAAATTATAATTCACACAACATATAATCTTTAACATTGTATTTTATTAGATAATTAAAAGCTATACATTTTTATCATACATCCTACAAACAAGATAGTCACATAAAACCATATATTTGTATTACACTTTGAATAAATAAACTATTTATCTAAAAGATGTAGTATAAGCATAATATTATAATCCTCCTATTGAGATGAACTTAATTCAAACGAACAGAATACATCTTTAAAACCTTGAAATATTAATAAAAAGTATTCAATGATAGATAAAATAGAAAAAGACAAAAATATTATAGATATAATGATTCTTAATTGAGCCATTAATAATAACCTCTGCCTCACATTGCATTTCTAAACTCATTCGGTGTACATCCCACTACCTTTTTGAACACTCGGCTTAAATGATGAGGATATTGAAATCCTACTTCGTAAGCAATCTCACTAACCGTTTTGCTTGTACTCGCCAACAATTCCTTTACACGATTAATAACGGCGAGATGGATGTATTCGATGGCTGACTTTCCTGTCTCTTTCTTGATAAGGTCGCCGAAATAGTTGGCTGAGAAATGAAGTTGGTCGGCACACCATGCAACTGTGGGCAAACCATTTTGTTCCGGCTTGTCTGAATTAAAGTAATCAAGTATCAATGCCTCAAAACGTGTAAGTACATCGCGGTTGATAACCTCACGTGTGGCAAACTGACGGTCATAAAAACGAAGACAATGATTGAGCAGGACTTCAATATTGGAAGTGATAATGCCGCGACTATGCTTGTCAATAATGTGATGCAATTCTTCTTGTATTTCAGCAAAGCAGTTGAAAATAGTCTGTCGTTCACGCTCGGACATATGCAAAGCTTCATTTACTTCGTAAGAAAAAAAAGTATATTCCTTCATCTTACGGGCCAGGCTTGTGCCACGCAACAAATCAGGATGGAATAATAGAGCGTAACCTTCCGGATTGACAGTTTCACCGCCATCATCAATACCTGCTACTTGCCCTGGAGCCACAAAAACCAACGTACCTTCCTGATAGTCATACTGGCTACGACCGTATGTCAGTTTACCATGTATCTTTTCTTTCAAATAAATGCCATAGAAGCCGTAATACTTACGTTTATGTTTTAGTACCTTAACTTCCCGAAAATCGATAAACGTGACCAAAGGGTTGAGTGTTTCAATCCCCAAAAACTCATTGTAATCATGAATGTTACTGATATTTATTATGTCTCCCATATTTCCCTCAATTATTTTAGTTAATGTTACAAAAATACTTTTTTTTATGGTCTTTTTATCGTACTGAAAGTCAAATCTGTAAAATCGGTGCAAGATTCAGTGATATGTGTTATTCGATAGTCTGGATATTAATCTTACAGTCGGAATTTCGTTGATATTGGTGTTCCATTCTGTAATCTGTGTATAGATGAAGGATCACTTACATACTACCTTTGCATTATCAAAATTATAAAGTCAAAATGAAAATGATTATCAATATCTGTCTGCTTATGGCAACATTATCTTTCAGTAATTGTGACAAAAAACAATACGAATCCTATCCACCTTCCGACAACGAAAACATTTCTGTTTCTGAAACCAAGGAGCACCTTACTATCCACAGTACTATTGCCGATGTATTAACCCATCCTGCATTCAACGGGTTCAGCCGCTACATTCTGCCACTGGAATGGGGGTATGATGCAGACATGCAGCTTTCTAATGTGTCTCGGTTACTTCCTTACCATAATTACATAGATGCGGAGCGGTGTGTAGGTTATATCAATCAAATGATTGATTCGGTAGCCACCGGACGCAGAATTTATTATGACCTGGGACGTGAGGATGCCGGGCTGTTCTTCTTCCGCGGACGACCGGGCGCACCGTTCGCTGTTATCTGTCCCGGAGGCGGATTCTCGTATGTAGGTTCCATTCACGAAGGCTTTCCTCACGCATTGGTTTTGAGCCAGATGGGATATAATGTTTTTGTTATCCAATATCAGACTGGCAGTGCGCAAACAGCTTGTGAAGACTTGGCTGCAGGTATTGAGTATATCTTCCGTCACGCCACGGAATTGCAAGTCGATACAGCTGGCTACTCCGTGTGGGGCAGTTCAGCGGGAGCGCGTATGGCGGCTTATATCGGTTCTTATGGCACTGCTGCTTTTGGAGGTGCGCAACTTCCACGTCCAAGTACGGTAGTAATGGCATACACAGGGCACAGTGAATACACACGGCAAGATCCGCCAACGTATGCTGTAGTTGGATCGAACGATGGAATTGCCAATCCAAATACAATGCGCCGTCGTACGGAAGCATTGCAGGCTATTGGCATACCGGCAGAATTTCACCTTTATCCTAACCTACGTCATGGTTTTGGACTGGGTATAGGTACAAGTGCCGAAGGCTGGATTGACGGTGCAGTCCGTTTCTGGGAAGAAAACCGATAAAAAAGTTCAAACATGAACTCACATCTGAACTAATGTGTATTATGGGTATCCCCGACAAGTCCATTCGGTAAAATGGGTGTTTATATCTGTAATCTGTGTATGGACAGAAGACTTTTACCGATGTAATTTTGCATCATAACTTTGATAATACATTAAAAATAAAATGAATATGGATACAGTAAAATTAAGCAACGGCGTGGAAATGCCTATTTTGGGTTATGGAGTCTATCAAGTTTCACCATCAGAATGTGAACGGTGCGTAAGGGATGCCATCAGCGCAGGCTACCGCCTGATTGATACGGCACAGGCGTATGGCAACGAACAGAACGTGGGTAATGCCATCAGGAATTGCGGTGTGCCACGCGAGGAACTGTTTATTGTGACGAAGGTATGGATTTCCAATGCCGGCTACGAGCGTGCAAAAGCCTCTATTGATGAATCTTTACGCAAACTTCAGACCGACTACATCGATCTGCTACTCATTCATCAGCCGTTCAGCGATTATTACGGCACATGGCGTGCAATGGAGGAAGCGTACAAGGCTGGCAAGCTGCGTGCCATCGGCGTATCAAACTTCTATCCCGACCGCTTCATCGACCTGGCGGAGTTCAGCGAAATACCGCCTATGGTCAATCAGGTTGAAACGCACGTGTTCAACCAACAGATAGAGGCGCAGAAGATTATGGAGCAATACGGCACACACATTATGGCATGGGGACCGTTCGCCGAAGGGCGCAACAACTTCTTCGGTAACGAAACACTGATAGCCATCGGCGCAAAATACGACAAGAGCGCGGCACAGACCGCCCTGCGCTACCTCATCCAACGCGGCGTGATTGTCATTCCGAAATCTGTCCGCAAGGAACGTATGGAGCAAAATATCAATGTGTTCGACTTCACGTTGAGCAATGAGGACATGCAGTGCATCCGCCAGTTGGACTTGGGGCAGAGCCTGTTCTTCTCACACTATGACCCGCAGACGGTGAAATGGCTTTGCAATTATGGTAAGAGCAAATAAGGACAAGCGACTGAAAGTGCTGTTGGTAAACGGAAGTCCGCATCGCAGTGGAAATACGTTTACCGCACTTTCGGAAGTGGCGAGAACGTTGGAAGAAGAAGGCATGGAGGCTGAAATCGTCCACGTCGGCAACCGTCCCGTGCAGGGGTGTATCGGTTGCTACAAGTGCAGGGAAAAAGGTGTCTGCGTATTTCAGGATGAAACGTACCTGACCTTGCGCGAGAAACTGGCGGAAGCGGATGGCATCATCATCGGTTCGCCAGTCTATTTCGGCGGACCGTCGGGAAGCCTCTGTGCCTTGCTCGACCGCCTGTTCTATTCCAGCGGCCGGTTGGCACAGTACAAGCCGGCGGCATCTGTGGTGGTCTGCCGTCGCGGAGGAGCCACCGCCACTTTCGACCGGCTGAACAAATACTTCACCATACTCAATATGCCCGTCGTTCCGTCACAATACTGGAACAGCGTGCACGGGCGGAATCCGGGCGAAGCCTTGCAGGATGCGGAAGGCCTGCAAACCATGCGCACGCTGGCTCGCAACATGGCTTGGATGCTGCGCAACCTGCGCGACAGTACTCACCCCTTCGAAACCGAAGAAAGGCTACATACAAACTTTATCCGATAATTTGCGTATGAGAACAATATTCCAGATATTCTGCCTGCTGCTTGCCGCGACAACGGCAACGGCTTGCAACAACACAGAAGAAAACGAATGGTTGCCGGAAGTAACGGTAGAAACCATTGTTACGACCGACATTACCGCCACATCCGCCATTTCCGGCGGACGCATCTCCGGTAACATGGAAGACATCACCGAGTTCGGTATCTGCTGGGGAACCTCCGCCGAGCCGACCGTGAGCGGTTCGCATGCGGCATCGGACGGATCTCCCGAATCATTTGCCTGCTATATAATGGGACTTACTCCCGGCACTACTTACTATGTCCGTGCATACGCCACCCTTGCGTCGGGTACGGTGTATGGAACGGCACGCCGCTTTACCACCGCGGACGAAGACGGCGGAGAAGGCAGCGAGGACGAGATGCAACTACAGATTTATCTTTGGCCCGAAGGCAATATGCCGGCAGTAACAAGCTATACCATAAACAACGGCAATTATCAGGACGACCCAGACTTCTGTCCCAATATGGTGTGGTATCCTGTACCGGACAATGTGGAGGTGAAAGGTGCCGTGATGGTTTGCCCGGGCGGGGCGTTCATGTTCCGTAGTCCCAATGAAGGAGCACCCGTTGCCCGGCGGTTAGCAGAACTGGGTTGGCAAAGTTTTGTAGTGAACTATCGTGTCCGTCCCTATACGATGGAAGAAGGTAGTCTGGATTTGGCCCGAGCCATCCGTTATGTCCGCAGCCATGCCGCCGACTATGGCATTGACTCCAATCATATCGCATCGGTAGGCTTCTCCGCGGGCGGCATCCTCTGTGGCGATGAAGCATTGCACTTCGACGGACAAGTAAACGGAACGGCACTGGACGATGGGTATATACCCGATGAACTCGACCAGGTTTCGGCCGACGTATGCGCCATCGGCATGATTTACTCGTTCTACGGACGGTTGAGCGTATCAAATAACAACGTAGATGATTTGCGTGCCGGAAATATTCCTCCCACATTCTATACTTACGGCACGGAAGATCCGTTCTACCGCCAGTTCATTGCCAACGCCAACGCTGCCCGTGAAGCCGGGGTGCAGGTAGAAGAACATGTACTGGATGGCTGGCCACACGGTTTCGGCGTACAAGGAGAATGGACTACGTGGTTCGACAACTTTTTGATACAAATAATATCGCATTGAATATGGGTAAAGATAATGATAATGATAACAACAAGGGTATTTCCCGTCGAGATGCCTTGAAACGGATGGGGCTGTTCGTGGCGGGAGCTGCAGCATTGAGTATGCCCTCCGCATTGACCTCTTGCGGCGGAGAAAAGAAGAAACGTATTATTCTTTACTTCACTGCCACAGGAAACAGCCTTTATATCGCCCGCCAACTGGCGGGCGAGAATACCGAGCTGCTCAGTATTCCACAAATGGTAAAGCAGAACCGTTACGATTTCGAGGCAGATGAGGTAGGCATCATTTATCCTATATACGGACACATGCCACCGAATATGGTACGTAATTTTATCAAGCAGGCAAGAATCAAGGCTGACTACAAGTTTGCCGTACTCACTTATGGGATGCTTGACTTCAATGCAGCCGAACTGTGGAACGGAATCTCACAGAAAGCAGGTACAAAATTCGACTATATCAATACCCTCGTTATGGTGGACAACTGGCTTCCCAATTTTGACATGAACGAGCAGATGAAGATAGATAAGCACATCCCCGAACAAGTGGAGAAGATAAAGGCTGATTTGCTGAAACAACGGAAATGGATAAAGCCCGCCACTGCGGAAGACCGCCGTAACCACGATGGCTTTATGTCCTTTTCCCGTCTTGACCCCGAAGTAGGATTTCTGAAACGAAGCGAAAGATATTTTCAGGTGACAGATGCCTGTATTGGCTGTGCCATTTGTACAGAAGTATGTCCACGCGGCAATTACGAACTGACCTCCACGGGGGTAAAGGCTGAAGGTGACTGCGACTTCTGTTTTGCCTGCATCCACAACTGTCCACAGAAAGCCATACAGTTTGCCGACCTGCCCGATGACCCGTTGCTGTCACGCGGCGAGGTGAATCCCAATGCCCGCTACCGCAACGATCACGTGTCGCTGTGGAGCATTAAAGAAAGCAACAGACAATAAACCACTAAAAATGAACGGATATGAACAGATTGAAAAAAATCATCTTCTTCGCCATCCTGCTGATAGGTGGCTTATGTGCAATGAATGCACAAGAAAAGACGACAACCGCCTGTGTACCAGTAGTTAAGTTGAACAACGGTGTGGAGATGCCACGCTTCGGACTGGGTACCTTTCTGCAAGGCTCCAACGAAATATGCAAGCAGTCGTGTCTTACCGCTTTGCGTGCAGGTTATCGTCACATTGACACTGCACATGCTTACTACGATGAAGAAGGTGTGGGTGAAGCTGTTAAGGAAAGCGGCATTCCACGCGAAGAAATCTGGATAACCAGCAAGCTCTGGCCTACAGAATACGGCGAAGGCAAAACGCTGAAAGCCATTGATGAAATGCTTGCCCGGCTTCAGACGGACTACATAGACCTGCTCTATGTCCACCAGCCCGTTGGCGACTTTGTGGGTGCGTGGAAAGATATGGAAAAGGCCGTGCAGATGGGCAAAGTACGTGCGCTCGGCATCAGCAACTTCGATGCCAATGACGAGGTGTTTAACGAAATAATGGAGAAATCCACCATCAAACCCGCTGTACTCCAAATAGAATGCCATCCTTATGCTCAACGGACAGAAATGCGTAAGAAAGCTGCCAAGTACGGCATCCAGGTGGAATGCTGGTATCCGCTGGGAGGTGCACAGAGTCAAGTCTTGTTACTTCGTGATTCGGTCATTACGAAGATAGCTGATAACCATGGTAAATCGCCAGCCCAAATCATCCTGCGCTGGCACATTCAAGAAGGTTTCTCCGTCATACCCGGTGCCACCAAACCCGATTATATAAAGGAAAATATCCAGATATTTGATTTTGCCCTCAGCAACGACGAGATGCAGCAGATACGTTCGCTCAACAAGGAGCAACGCATCTTCAACGCTACATTGGATGATGTGAAGCGAATGGTTTGGGGAACAAAACTATAAACTAAAAGACTTTTTTAAGAAGGGGAAAGCATCTTCGTTTTTTTGAGGATGCTTTCTTCGTTGATATTGGTGCTTCAATCCGTAATCTATGTATGGACGAGAAAGCTTGCACCATATAAATTTGTATGCAAAATAATAAATTAAAAGTTGTAATGTTATGAAGCATATTTTTTTACCAGTAATCATATTTTTTTCTATAGGCTTGCTTACATCCTGCGGAGGAAGTAATAAGCAAACATCAGAAACTGAACAAAGCCGTTATGGCATCAACTATTCTGACACTTCGACCATTAAGAAAGACCATAAGAACGTATTAGTAATATCTTCCAGTCCACGGCGTGAAGGAAATACAGATCTGCTCTGCGATGAATTTGTCCGTGGAGCAAAAGAAGCTGGAGCACGTGTTGAAAAGATTTTCTTGGGAGACTATGATATAAAGTTCTTTCAGGAGGCAGACGAGCAACACGTAGGCGACAGTGCGGACGTGGCTAGGGATGATGCACCGATGATTGTCCGTAAAATGCTAGAAGCCGACATTATCGTCCTGGCAAGCCCTGTTTATTTTATGAATATCAACGGGCAATTGAAAACACTCATAGATCGTACCTACTCGCATTTTATGGATTTGAAGAACAAGGAGTTTTATTACATCACCGCCTGCGCGGACAATGCCGAGAGCACTGCTGACTTTGCAATCACAGGCTTCCGTGGCTTTGTGATGTGCCTGCCCAACCCCACGGAACGAGGTATGATAAAGGCTATCGGATTGGGTCGGAAAGGCAGCGTGAAAGGGACGAAGTTTATGCAGCAGGCGTATAAAATGGGAAAAGGGGTATAACGCTTTTTTTGATTCGATAAAAAATTAAATAAAATATTATCTGCTTAAATGATATAACGTGATGAAAAAGAATTTTGGAAAAAAAACTATACTGGCTCCGTTGCCAGTACTGATTGTGGCTACTTATGATGAAAACGGTACGCCCGATGCCATGAATGCCGCATGGGGCGGTCAATGCTCTGCTCACCATGTAGCTTTGAACCTGTCCATCGGTCATAAGACTACAAAAAATTTGTTACAGAAAAGAGCCTTTACCCTGAGCATTGCCAATCTTGACAATTTGATGCTGTCGGACTATTTCGGTCTTGTGTCGGGACATAAAGCAAATAAAATAGAAGTGGCAAGCGTACACGTTTCAAAGAGTACCTTTGTCGATGCGCCTGTTATCGAAGAATATCCCTTGACATTGGAATGTAAAGTGATTAGCATGGAAGAACGCTTCGGTGAAATGTATGTGGTAGGCGAAGTTCTAAACATGCAGGCCGACGAATCCATATTGGACGATATGGGCAGAGTAGATTTTGATAAATTGAAACCATTATCCTTCGACTCATCAGCACGTACTTACCGTGTATTGGGCGAAACAGTTGGAACGGCCTTCAAGGACGGAGAAAAACTATTATAAAGGAGATTCAAATATGAAATACAGAAACCTGGGGAACAGAGGACTTCGTGTTTCTGCCATAGGTTTGGGTTGTATGGGTATGAGCCATGCTTATGGTGCACCAGCCGACCATCGGGAAATGACGGAGCTGTTGGCAAAAGCTGTGGATATGGGTTATGACTTCTTCGATACAGCTGAAATCTATGGTACGCCTGACAATACTCACGACAATGAGGAGTTGCTGGGTAATGCCTTGAAAGCTTATCGTAATAAGATTATCATTGCCACGAAGTTTGGTCTGCGCTTTGATATGGAAAGCGGACGTGTCCCTTACCCATTAATATCGGATTCACGTCCCACAACGATTAGAAAAGCAGTAGAGGGTTCACTCCGCCGTTTACAGACGGACTATATCGATCTCTACTACCAGCACCGTCCCGACCCGCAGATTCCAATTGAAGAAGTAGCAGGAACTATGCAGGATCTGATTAAAGAAGGCAAAGTGCTTTATTGGGGATTGTCGGAGGCGCCAGAAGCAGACATCCGTCGTGCAAATGCCGTCTGCCCTCTTACTGCCGTTCAAAACCGCTATTCGATGATGGCTCGCTGGCACGAAACCATGTTCCCAATATTGGAGGAATTGGGCATTGGTTTGGTGGCTTTTTCACCACTAGCTAACGGACTGCTCAGCGATCGCTATGACGCGGCCTCACATTTCGACGAACGCACGGACTACCGGGCAGGAATGCCGCAATTTCAGCCTGAAAGCTATAAAAAAAATTACGAACTGCTGCAGTTCATACGTCGCATCGCAAGTGAAAGACATGTGACCCCTGCACAAATATCCCTTGCGTGGGTGCTCTGCAAAAAGCCATGGATAGTACCCATTCCTGGCACACGCAAGTCCGATCGGTTGAAAGAGAATGCAGGTGCAGTAGATGTCCTTTTGTCGGAAGAGGAAGTGAAACAGATAGACCATGCGCTGGACACAATGTCAATGTCCGATGTGTACGGTGGAACAAAACTAACAGTAAAATGAATATGAAACATATCAATTACATCATTCTGTCCGCAGTGTTAACCCTGTGTGCTGCTTGCGGACAATCGTCTTCCATACAAAGTGAAGTACAAACAAATGACAGCATTATTGCCATTCGTGAACAAGGTAGTTTCCTTATTGGCGGGACAGTGAAAACCGCACAAGGTACATACGACACAAATCAGCCACTGGAAGAGAACGGTCAGACCTTGCACGGTGACCATGCCTATGTGTCTTATCAAATTCCGGCAAACACACGAAGGTATCCGCTCGTATTCCTTCACGGAGCCGGTCAGTCTGCCAAAACATGGGAAAGTACTCCCGATGGACGGGAAGGGTTCGCTACACTTTTCCTGCGACGTGGTTTCAGTACGTACCTGATAGACCAACCACGCCGCGGGCGAGCCGGACGCAGCACAGTTGATGAAAATATCAAGGCTACTCCCGATGACCAGTTCTGGTTTGAGAATTTCCGTATGGGAATATGGCCCAATTATTATGAAAACAGCCAGTTCCCACAAAGTGAAGAATCCCTGGATCAGTTTTTCCGCCAAATCACACCCAACACGGGTGCCTATGATGCACAACTGATTGCAACCGATGTTGCAGCTCTTATGAATAAAATTGGTGGCGGTATTCTCATTACACACTCACAAGGAGGTGAACCGGGATGGCATACCGCTATCAAGACCGACAAGGTACGTGCTATCGTTTCCTATGAGCCCGGTAGCGGTTTCGTTTTTCCTGAAGGTGAAGTGCCGGAACCCTTACAGACTATCAGTCCGTTCGGTGCACTGGGGGCAACATCCATTCCTTTGGCAGATTTTGAAAAACTGACCCGTTTCCCCATCATTATTTATTATGGTGATTATATTCCTGATAAGCCAAGCGACAATTGGGCTATGGATAGCTGGAGGGTACGTCTGCAAATGGCACGGTTGTTTGCAGAGTGTATCAATCGTCACGGTGGCGATGCCACGGTGGTACATCTGCCAGAACAGGGAATCAAGGGCAATTCGCATTTCCTTTTTGCTGAGAAAAATAATGTGCAACTTGCCGATATGTTATTTGATTGGATAAAAGAAAAAAGATTGAATTAATAAGTTCTTCTTAGTCACATAATATATAGACTCAAGCATCCTCGAAATGAAAATTTTTGGGGGTGCTTTTTTTTGAATATAAACAGGGGCAATGCGTAAGAAAATACATTCGTTGATATTGGTGTTTCTATCTGTAATCTGTGTATGGACAGGCTACGAACTGCATTGTAACTTTGTGACAAAATAATTAAGACAGAAAACATTATGAGAACAACGATTCTATTTATTGTAATTATTATGTTAAACTTTTATCAATCTGCGCAAGCGCAGCAGACGGATACGCTGAGTATTCGCCAGCAAGATATCGTATTTATCGCTTCGACAACGGCACAAGGTGAGTTGGATAGCCTGAAAATATCCCTTGCCCGTGGCTTGGACAATGGAATGACGGTAAATGAAATCAAGGAGGTTTTGGTACACGCCTATGCTTATTGTGGATTCCCCCGCAGCCTGCGTGCCCTGCAAACTTTTATGGAAGTGTTGAATGAACGCAAGGCACAGGGTATTATTGATACTATAGGACGTGACGCATCTCCCGTTACAGGCTCTCAGGATAAATACACCCGAGGTGCGGAACTTCTTGAAAAGTTAAGTGGTGCGCCCAAAGATGCCCCCAAGACAGGGTATGCCGCTTTTGCTCCAGTTATTGAGCAATACCTGAAAGAACATTTATTCTGCGACATTTTTGAACGCGATCTTTTGACATGGCAGGAACGCGAGCTGGCTACCGTATCCATTCTTTCAGCTATGGGAAAGGGTGTGGAACCTATGTTAAAGTCGCATTCAGCTATTTGCCTGCGTCAGGGTATTACCGAAAGCCAGCTTCAGCAAATGGCGGCTATCGTGAACGGTCTGAGAAAAGGTGACGACCCGTTCGCACTCGGTACGCTGATGCCAGACAATCCGAACTTTACGGACAAGGCTTGGTTACAAGGCTATGTCGCACCACAAGATGGTTTTGGATGTACTGTAGCCAACGTGACATTTGCTCCTGGATGCCGAAACAGCTGGCACAGCCATAAAGGCGGACAAATCCTACTCTGCACTTCCGGCAAAGGATATTATCAGGAAAAAGGGAAACCTATCCAACTGCTGCTGCCTGGGAACGTAGTGAAGATTGCCCCCGATGTCATCCATTGGCACGGCGCGGCTCCTGACAGTGAGTTTACACACATCGCCATAGGTACCCAACTGGACAAAGGGGGCGTAACGTGGCTGGAACCTGTGACAGAAGAGGAATACAACAGTTATGAAGAAAAATAACCCATAAAAACATAGAAACAATGAAAAAGTATTTAGTTTACCTGATGATGGCACTTGCCGCTTTCACTTTCAACGCTTGCGGGGATGATGACCCCATGACGGAAGAACCAGGAACAGAACAACCCGAAACACCTGGTGATTCTACAGATAATCCAGACAATCCAAATAATCCAGATACACCTGCTGGAAACAGCAACATTCTTGTGGCATATTTTAGTTGGGGAGGTACTACACAGCGAATGGCGCAACAAATAGTGTCTCACACTGGAGCGGATTTGTTTCGTATAGAACCTGTCACACCTTACCCGGAAGATTACACTGAATGTACGGAAGTAGCATTGGCAGAACGTGACAGTAATGCTCGTCCAGCCATAAATTCTATCATTGAAGACGAAGCGTGGGCTGAATATGATACAATTTTTATCGGCTGTCCCGTATGGTGGTGGACAACACCTATGATTATATGCACTTTTTCTGAAAGTTATGATTTTACAGGTAAAACCGTCATCCCGTTCTGTACCTACGCATCCACATATCGCGATGAAACATTGGCAAGAATCGTTGAATTGACATCTGGAGCTAAAGCACATCTTGAAGGATTAGGTTTGACTAGTGGAAGCTTGAGCAATGAATCGAATGTGGAAAACTGGCTTCGTGAAATAGGAATAATTGAATAATAATTAAACTAAAACGATAAAGAAGATGAAAGCAAAGATTATCACCCTTATAACTCTTATTCTAATGGGTGGAATGAATTTATACGCACAAAATAGGAGGACATTAATTGCTTATTTCAGTTGGAGTGGCAACACGCAGCATGTGGCAGAGTATATTGCCGGACAGACCGGCGGCACACTCTTCCGTATCGATCCGGTAAAGCCATATCCTACAGACTATAAACCTTGTACAGAGGTAGCAAAGAAAGAAAAGGAACAGAATGCCCGCCCTGCTATCAAGAACAAGGTGGAAGATTGGGACAGTTATGATACAATCTTTATCGGTTGTCCTGTATGGTGGTGGACTGCACCAATGATTATCAATACTTTTACCGAAAGTTATAATTTTAAGGGCAAGACGGTCATTCCTTTCTGTACCTACGCATCTACTTACCGTGACGAGACCCTTGCCAAGATTGCAGAACTCACACCTGATGCCAAACACTTGAAAGGATTCGGTGCCGTTAGCAGAAATACGGACGGTATCACAGAATGGTTAAAAGAAATTAGAGTTATCAAATAATGGAGGATAAAAAATGAGAATATATACATATTTCGCATTGTTCTGCGTATCGTTAATACTTGCTTCGTGCAGTGACAACGAAGATAACAATATCAGTTCCCCGACTGAAGAAGTGGTGCCTGGAACAAATCATCATATACTTATCGCTTATTTTTCTGAACCCCTACCGGATGGGGTGGATGCCAATACTTCCGCTAGCCGTGTGATTGTAAACGGAGATTTGTATGGAAGTGTAGAATATATGGCTACCGTGATAGGTGAAGCTACTGGAGCTGATATGGTAAGAATACAGACAGCAACACCTTATCCGGGTAATTTCGATGATTTGGCTTCACAAGCCGACAATGAGCGGCAGAATAATATACATCCAGCTCTTGCTACCGACATAGAAAACTTTGATGATTATGATGTCATCTTTGTGGGCTATCCCATTTGGTGGTATCAGATGCCTATGGCTATGTATTCATTCTTTGACGAATACGATTTTGCAGGTAAAACAATTATTCCTTTTTCCTCACATGGAGGTAGTGGCTGGTCAGGAACAGTGGATGACATTGCTGGAATGGAACCTAATGCCACAATGGTAAATGGATATAGCATTTCACGTAGCAGTGTGGCCGGCTCGGAAGAAGGCATCCTCCAATGGCTGGAACGGATAGGAATGTTGGAACAACAAAATTAAAGAGGAATTATGAAAACAATAGGTTATTTGTTGGTAAGCCTTTTTTTGCTTTGTTCCTGTGTTCAGGAACAAAGCAAAGTGGTCAGCTTGACAAGTGGTCAGGCACAAGGTGTATATGCGGACAGCATCTACAGCTTCAAAGGCATTCCATACGCCAAAGCTGCACGCTTTATGCCACCTGAACAGCCCGATATTTGGGATACGCTACGGATATTTAATACATATGGAGAGATATGTCCGCAGGCTCCCATACCACAAGGAAACGACTTCATCGCCATGCGTGAGCACCCTGCTGAGGGAGAGGATTGCCTGAACCTGAACGTATGGACTCCAGGCATCAACGACGGCAAGAAACGTCCGGTAATGGTGTGGTTGCACGGAGGTGGGTTTCAGACTGGTTCTGCCATCGAGCAACTGGTTTATGATGGAGCAAATCTGAGTCGCAAAGGAGATGTTGTGGTAGTGTCGGTTAACCATCGGCTGAATATGCTCGGCTTTCTTGATTTGTCCGCTTATAGTGAAAAATATAAATACTCCGGTAATGTCGGTACGATGGATATGGTAGCAGCCCTGCAATGGATACAGAAGAACATTGCTGTCTTTGGAGGTGATCCAAACAATGTCACTCTATTCGGACAATCAGGTGGAGGTGCCAAAGTATTGGTACTGATGACAGTTCCGGCTGCACAGGGACTGTTCCATAAGGCCATCGTTCAGAGCGGAGCTGTAGAAGCTTGTGGAATGACCAATGTTACGCAAAAGACAGCACACCGGGTAGCAGAACTGATGCTTGACTCATTAGGAATCTCACCGCAAAATGCCGACAAGCTACAAACCATTCCCTACAGCCAATTGATGGCAGCAGGAAATAAGGCAATGGCTCAAACCGCTCAAGAGGAAAGCAGCATAGACAGTTGGGGTAATCCTGGACTGCTATGGACTCCAGTGGTAGACGGTGACTATCTGCCATATCAGCCGGTCATAGATTCCATTGCTTCACAGGCAAAGGATATTCCGTTGCTTATCGGTTCGTGTATGACCGAATGGACTACAATGCCGATGTTGGGAAATCCGGATAAATTTGCCCATGACAATATGCACACATGGAATAAGGAAGAGACAATGAAAAAGTTGCAAGCACGATTCGGAAACCGTACAGACTCGGTTATTGCTGCCTTCACATCTGCCTATCCCGGTCGTTCCATCAGCGAAGCACTTTACATAGATACAATGTTGAGACTGCCTGCCTTGAAGACAGCCCGCTTGAAAGCCGACCAGCATGGGGCTCCTGTATATAATTATTTGTTTGCCTGGAACACACCTATTCACGGAGGTTTTGCCATGTCATACCATTGTTCGGAAATACCGTTTGTATTCAGCAACACCAGTCTGTCACCTGCAGCCTCTGCTGGAGGCCCGGAAGTCAAGGAGTTGGAAGAGCGCATCAGCAAAGCATGGATAAATTTCGCCCGTACCGGCAATCCCAATCACGAAGGACTTCCTTCATGGCCTGCTTTTACCCGTGAAAACGGAAACACGATGATATTTGGAAACAAATGTGAGGTAAGGAAAGATTTCGACTATAAGCTGTTGTCACTGTTACGACCCAACTATAAATTTTAAACAAAATGACACACAAAATAATATCATTCCTTAGCATCCTGCTGCTTTCCCTACCGCTTGTGGCTTGTAGTACAGATGACTCTGAAGTTGAAACACCAATTTATCCAGACAACGGAGAAGAAAATCCTTCGTCTGATGAAGTGGCAATGATCAGCTTCACACATGCTGTACCAGACGGTTATGAGCAGGAAGCCGAAAAAAGAGGCAGCATAGTCCGCATCGATTATGCCACACGGGACTATGCAGAAGGCACTGGTGCGAAACGTACCAATACGGCATACGTCTATCTGCCTTATGGATATAATGAAAGCCAACGGTACAATATCCTCTATTTTGTACACGGTCATTACAGTACGGCGGCATCCACCTTTGAAGATGAAAATGGTGTGGTACGCAAACTGCTCGACCAAATGATAGCTCACGGTGATATTGACCCGATGATTGTGGTCACACCCAGCTACAACTACGGACAGCCTACACCAGACTATGTGGATGCAGACCCTTACTGCAGGGCTTTGCCCATAGAATTGGTAAACGACCTGATTCCAGCTGTAGAAGGCCGTTACCACACGTATGCGGAAACAACCGACAGGGAAGGTATTGAAGTATCACGCAGTCACCGTGCCATTGGAGGTTTTTCAATGGGAGCAGTCACCACTTGGTATGCCTTTGATGAAACATTGAACGCATTCCGATACTTTATGCCAGTCAGTGGCGATTGCTGGTCTTTGGGACGGTTTGCCGGGATGAATCGTCCTGACGATACAGCAGCTTATTTGGCAGAAAGGGTACAACAGTCACCTTATGTCGGAACAGGTTTCTATATCTGGGCGGCAAGTGGGACAAACGACTCCGCTTATAGAGAGATACTTCTTCAAATAGAAGGTATGGCACGTTTGAACAACATGTTCAATACGGCTAATATGACCTTTCATCAGAAAGAAGGGGCACGGCATGAGTTCCGTCCTATTCCGGAATATCTGTACAATGCTTTGCCGTTCTTCTTTCCGAAAAGTGATGAATAAACAGAAAAAACAAAGACATTTATGAATAGTTTTACTTATCGATACCCTGTCCGTCAACATTTTGGCAAAGGGTGCGCAGAGAACGCAATCAAGGAAGAATTAGACCGTATAGGACAGAATGTGCTGCTGGCATATGGCGGCAGCTCGCTGAAACGCACAGGGCTGTATGACAAAATTATAAGCTGGCTGCACGAACGTGGCAAGAACGTGGTGGACTTCGGAGGCATTATGCCCAATCCTACTTACGACAAGGTACAGGAAGGTGCACGACTAGTGCATGAATACAACATAGACTTCATCCTTGCCGTGGGCGGCGGATCGGTTATCGACTGCTGCAAGGTAGTATCAGCACAAGTAAAATTAGACGAGGATATTTGGGAGATGCAGTACACGAAGCACCAGTATCCTACTGAATTTGTGCCTATGGGCGCTATCGTAACAGCATCAGGAACGGGTGCCGAGCAGAACAACGGGGCGGTTATAACCCACACCAAAAAGAAACTGAAACAACCGTTGACAGGCGCTTACTACAGTTTTGCTATACTGGACAGCGACTTGACACGGACTCTTCCGATGGGGCAAGTCGTCAGCGGTGCATTCGACACGTTGAGTCATTGTATGGAAATCTATATGGGCAAACCTCAAACGGACAATCTCTCCGATGAAATCAATGAAGCGGTCATGCGTAACGTCATCAAAAACCTCCGTGAACTGATAGTCGATCCGGACAATGATTTTGCCCGTGGAGAACTGATGTGGGATTCTGCCCTTGCGGAAAACAGTCTGCTAAAACTCGGCAAGCAGACCGATTTTCAATGCCATATGCTGGAACATGCCGTAGGAGCCTATACCGACTGCAACCACGGAAAGGCGTTGGCGGTTATCCATCCGGTTCTCTATCGCCATTTGCTGAATGAGGGCAAAGAAAAACTAGCTCGTATGGCGGAACGGGTATGGAATGTAAAGGGTGATACGGTAGAACAGACTGCTATACTTGGTATCGAAGCGTTGGAGGCTTTTATAAAGGAAATCGGCTTGCCATCGCATTGGAACGAAATGGGCATTAAGGACGAAAGTATCCTCCGTGCCGCTGCAGATACCTGTTTACTGATGCCGGGATGCTGCAAGCAGTTTTCTCGTGATGAACTGTTTGAGATATTGAAAGAATGCATGTAACAAACTTCTAAAAGAAAAAAATTATGAATACCTTATTAAAGACAATGTTGTGCGGTGTTACTGCACTTTTGTTCGCCGGAGCTTCAGCCGCTCAAAACAAACAACCATTTATTTCAGAGGATTTCTCTGCTATCCAAAGTCCTAACGACAATCCTTTCGGACTGGTTTATCGGGGAGCTATCACCAAGAATGAAACGGGCAAAGTTAATATCGATCGCATTACTTACGACTTGAATGGCTTGAAGATTGTCGCCAACGTTTATACTCCAGCCGGATATGAAGTTTCAAGAAGCTATCCCGCTCTTGTCGTTGCACATCCAAACGGTGGATGTAAGGAACAGGTGGCAGGATTGTACAGCCAGCGGATGGCGGAACAGGGTTACATTTGTCTGGCATTTGATGCCGCCTATCAAGGTGGGAGCGAGGGTGAACCGCGCAATGTAGACAAGCCGGCCAGCCGTATCGAAGATATCCATCGTGCAGCCGATATACTGGCACAATATCCCGGAGTGGATGCAAATCGTATCGGTATACTCGGTATATGTGGCGGAGGTGGCTATACGCTTAAAGCTGCACAGACTGACAAACGTTTCAAGGCAGTTGCCACACTCAGTATGTTCAACTCCGGACTGGTACGTCGTAATGGCTTCCTTGATTCACAGATCGGCGATGTGCAACAACGACTTGCAGACGCCTGTGCTGCACGTCAGAAAGAAGTCAACGGAGAAGCTCCTGAGTATGTAGGTGATATGAGTGGAATGACGCCGGAACAGGCCAAACAGCTTCCGTTCGATCTCTATCGTGACGGTTATGAGTATTACCTTCAATCTCACGCGCATCCGGGTTCTACCTTCCGTTATACAAAGAGCAGTCTGATCGATCTGATGGCATTTGATGCCAGTGAGGGAATGTATCTCATCAACCAACCGTTGTTAATGATGGCGGGTAGTCTTGCCGACACGTTCTATATGACCGAACAATGTTTCAGCAAAGCTACTGGAACGAATGATAAGGAATTGTATCTAATCCCTGGTGCAAGACACATCCAGACGTATTGGGTACCGGAATATGTAGATAAGGCTGTAAACAAACTAACTGATTTCTTTGGTAAACATTTGTAATGAATCCATCTCATCCAATACTTGAGATGCTTTCATTGGAGCTCATACCGTTTTCGTTGATTTTGGTGTTTCAATCCGTAATCTGTGTATAGACGCACCACGACGGAAACGGTATTTTTGTATCAGCACATAAAAACAAATAATAGTAATGAACGATATACAGTCACTCACTATAGACGAGTTCAACAAACAGATGCGTCAACCGACATTACATCCTCAAGTAGCGGTCATTGATCCGGGACAACTCGAAGATGATACTACGTTGTGTTTTACAGGTAACTTCTATGCAGTCCGTTTTGTAAGGACACGGTGTGGAGAAGTACGCTATGGCAGGCAATGTGTCGATTTTCAATACGGCACGCTTACATTCACAAAACCGGGAGATACAATCTGTATCAGTCACGAAGATGCGATGGACGGTAGTATATCGGGGCTCCTGTTACGTCCGGAACTGTTTAGTACCAAGAGCCTTGTATTCAAGAAAGCGGACTATACTTTCTTTGATTATCGGGAGAATGAATCACTGCATCTTTCCCTGCAGGAGAAGCATATCGTACAAGACCGTTTGAATCATATCCATGAAGAACTGCAGCGGGATATAGACCCTTACAGTCTACGATTGGTATCTGTGGGTGTAGAATTATTGTTGGACTATTGTCTCCGCTTTTATGAACGTCAGTTTGCCTGCCGTTCCGACATTTGTCAAGAATATCTTGCAACAGTAGACAGGACACTCTCCCGCTATTTTTCCCTATGTGGACAAAAATCTCTGGAAGACGGAATCTGCCGGGTCGAATCTACGCTTTCCACTCTTTCGACAGCTTATCTGAACGAAGTAGTACGGGTAGAAACAGGAAAGACGCTTGCTGAGTATATCCGCCTAAAGATGATGGAATACATTAAGAAACGTGTTCGCAAAGATGGTTGCTCATTAGAGCAGGTGGCTGGAGAGTTCGGCTTTTATCAACCGCGCATATTAGCCTTATTGTATCGGCAACTCATCGGTCATCAGTCCGAATATTCTATTTTGACGTCCGATTATAAACTAAATTGATAACACTATGTATCCACAAATCATTTGTCATGTAATGGGCTCCGTAGATGGCCGCCTGTTGACCGACCATTGGACGGAACCATTCAATGGAAAGAAGAACGAACTAATTGGTATATACGCAGCAATTGGTCGTAAACTGAATACCGATGCTTGGATGTTCGGAAAGCATACATTATGTGAAGGTTATTTCCCAAAAACCTTTCATACAGGGGATAGCACACCACTTGCTCATCCTGTACCTTATATTGCCGGAAGTACTTCTGAACGCCTTTTTGTGATAGCCGATCCGGACGCAAATATTCTCTATGAATCTTCCACTGTAAGAGGGGACAGCATTGTAGTCATCCTGCCTGAAACAGCTCCGGCATTTTATTTAGAGTACCTTCAGAAGAAGGGCATTTCCTACCTGTTTGCCGGAACAAAAGGTGATAACCTCAACATTGCCATGCAGACATTGGCGGAAACATTTGGTGTGGAATCTCTTTCTTTACAGGGTGGCGGCATCATTGACGGAGCATTTCTGCAAGCCGGACTGATAGATGAACTAAGCCTTGTTATTTATCCCGGTATTGACGGCTCGGCTAATTCAACATCTATTTTCCATTATATCGGTAAAGGAAATCCCTCACAAGGGCAATCGCTTGAATTATTGTCTGTACAAACAATGGAGAACGGAGTGATTTGGTTAAGGTATAAATTTCATAAAAACAGTTAAGTAGTATGCTACGTAAAATCAGATTGACACTTGCCGTTCTGTGTTTCGCTACCGTGACGTTGCTGTTCCTCGACTTCACTGGGACGCTGCACACTTGGTTGGGCTGGACGGCCAAAATACAGTTCCTTCCTGCGCTCCTGGCGTTAAATGTGGGTATTGTGGGGTTCTTCGTGTTGGTGACACTTGTCTTCGGACGGGTGTACTGTTCGGTCATCTGTCCGCTGGGCGTGATGCAGGACATCATCGCTTGGATGGGCAAAAAACAGAAGAAGAACCGTTACTGCTATTCTCCGGCCAAGTCATGGCTGCGGTATGGGGTGTTGGCAGTTTTCGTTGTAGCGATGATAGCTGGAATAGGTTCACTGGTGGCATTGCTCGCGCCATACAGTTCATACGGACGGATCGCAAGCAATCTGTTCACCCCGTTATACGTTTGGGGAAACAATCTGCTCGCTTACTTTGCGGAACGCGCCGACAGTTACGCCTTCTATGAAACGGAGGCATGGTTGAAAAGCCTGCCGACATTCCTCATCGCCTTGCTTTCCTTTATTATAATAGGAGTATTGGCGTGGCGGAACGGACGGACTTACTGCAATACCGTATGCCCAGTAGGTACAGTGCTGGGCTTGCTTGCCCGTTTCTCCTGGTTGAAACCTGTAATTGACACGGATAAATGTGTGAATTGTAAGCTGTGCACCCGGAATTGTAAGGCGGCTTGTATCGACATCGCCAAACATCGGATTGATTACAGCCGTTGTGTCACTTGCCTGGATTGTATTAGTAAATGTCATAAGGGAGCCATCAGTTACAAACATCCTACAAAAAAAGAAGCCACACAACCGATAATAAATACATCCAAAATTTCAACTGATCAAATCAACGATACCCGTCGTTCATTTCTGACTGTTGCAACTACGATTGCTACGACTGGCATATTGAAAGCACAGGAAAAAAAAGTAGATGGAGGTTTGGCTGTTATAGAGGATAAGAAAATTCCTAATCGATCTACTCCAATTGTACCTCCGGGAGCATTGAGTACACGGAGTTTTTTTCAACATTGTACCGCCTGCCAACTCTGTGTATCAACCTGTCCAAACGGAGTGCTTCGTCCGTCCACAGATCTGACCAAATTAATGCAGCCCGAAATGAGTTATGAGCGAGGATATTGTCGGCCTGAATGTACAAAATGCAGTGAAGTTTGTCCTGCTGGAGCTATACATTTAATATCAGTAGCAGAAAAATCCGCTACTCAGATAGGACATGCTGTATGGGTAAAGGAAAACTGTGTGCCATTGACTGATGGTGTAGAATGCGGAAACTGTGCCCGTCATTGTCCTACCGGAGCTATTCAAATGATACATTCTATTGCTGCTAATCCAGAATCTGCTAAAATTCCGGCAATCAATGTAGAGCGTTGCATCGGTTGCGGAGCTTGCGAGAATCTTTGTCCGGCACGTCCTTTCAGTGCCATTTATGTAGAAGGCAACGAAATACACAGAATGATATGAAAAGAATTCAAAAAATGAAATAGATACTAAATATTTACTGCATATGGATAAAGAGAATGGAAAATCAATTTCTCGCCGTGATTTTTTCAAGATAGCAGGAGCCGCAGGAGTGGTAACTGCCGGATTGGTAGGTTGTAATAAACAAAGCAAGTCATCATCTAATGTTATTGGAGAACCTGATGGTGATATGACTTACCGGATATTAACGGGCGACCGCGTGTCATTGCTTGGTTATGGTTGTATGCGATGGCCGATGATATCTAATCCAGATGGTGAAGGACAAATAGTTGACCAGGAAGAAGTGAACCGGCTGGTGGATTATGCTTTGGCACATGGTATAAACTATTTCGATACCGCTCCGCCATATTGTCAAGGTTTATCGGAAGAGGCTACTGGCATTGCACTCAGTCGGCACCCCCGTGATTCGTATTTTATTGCTACGAAAATGTCCAATCACCGTCTTTATGGAGCTGGACTTCGCGGTAAAGAACTACAAGAGGCAAGCGTAAAGATGTATCAGGATTCTTTTAAGCACCTGCGTACGGATTACTTCGATTATTACCTGTTTCATATTCTAGGTACAGGTAAGGGAATGGAAGAAATGCGCGGAAGACTGTATGATTGTGGTATCGCAGATTTTATCCTCAAGGAGAAAGAAGCCGGACGTATCCGTAAACTGGGGTTCTCGTTTCATGGGGATGTACGGGTATTTGATTATATGTTACAGGAATCGGGCATACCGTGGGACTTTGTACAAATACAGCTCAATTACCTTGACTGGCGGCACGCATCAGGCATCAACGTTAATGCAGAATACCTATATAGCGAACTGGCGAAGCGGAATATTCCAGCCGTGATTATGGAACCGTTGCTTGGTGGACGACTTTCCAAAGTTCATGATCACATTGTTAATAAATTAAAGCAACGAGAACCAGAACAGAGCGTAGCATCATGGGCGTTCCGTTTTGCTGGAAGTTTCCCTAATGTTTTGACTGTACTCAGCGGAATGACCTACATGGAACACTTGCAAGACAACCTGTGTACCTATTCGCCACTGCATCCGCTTTCTGATGATGAATTTGTATTTTTGCAAGAAACAGCAGACCTGATGGTACAATATCAGACAATCCCTTGTAATGACTGCAAGTATTGTATGCCATGTCCTTATGGAATAGATATTCCTGCTATTCTTCTACATTATAATAAATGTATCAATGAGGGAAATATGCCACGAGACGGACATGACGAAAACTACCACAAGGCACGACAAGCTTTCTTGATTGGTTATGACCGTAGTGTACCAAGACTGAGGCAAGCCAGCCATTGCATCGGGTGCAATCAATGTTCGCCCGATTGCCCGCAAGGTATCAACATCCCTAAGGAGATGCAACGCATCGATCATTTTGTAGAACAGTTGAAACAAAATTTAATGCATAAATTATAATTAATTGCATAGAAACAGAAAGCTCACCAAAAGATTGGTAAGTTTATAAAGATACGTCATAAATAAAATAGCAGCTATCCCTTCCATCAAAGATAAATCCCAATCCTGATTTGCCAGCCGCATTTATTCCTTTTTTCAGGTGAATTTTCTTTATGGCTTACGCCATGAAAATTCACCTGAAAAAGAATGCGGCGGCAAACGGATTAGAATTAAAGGAAAGATTACAGGGATTAACTGCGACCGACGTGACGCATAGCCGTAAACCAAAGGCGGCTATCCTTATATTCCATATATGACCTCACAAATACTGTGAAAATTCACCTTCCTCAATAACAAAACATAGCCTGCCTATCAACTCCCAAAATAAGACAGGGATTTCAGCTCCCTCCGATCTGCATAGTCAGGTGACTTCGCTATGTTTTTATTCCTACATCCAATTCTTTTTTCTTTTCTTTTTTTCCTCTGTTCCTGTTCTTTCCTGTCCTTCGTATGACATTTGATGACACCTGACGACATCTAATGCCATCTATTTGTAAATCAATTGTTTACTCAATTTATCATCTTACATTTGGACTGTGAAACAAATCAAGTAGTCACTCAAAACAAAAGATTATGGCACAAGAAAACAGTCCAGACAAGGAAAAAAGGCAAGGCCGGACAAAGAAACCGGAAAAGCCTTATGTGGAACAAATTGACGAGCTTCTGCTGATACATAACAAGAACGACCCCGAGGAGGGTTTGGGAGTGGTCAGCAAGGCAGACGAGAAAGGCAATTATCAGACGGTTACACCGGAAGAGAAGAACGAGAACTCTTTCCTGAAATTCGACAAGAATTCAAGTATTCTCGAAAACTTCATCAAGAACTTCTGGAGCCAGCTGAAGGAGCCTACGCATTTCAGACTTATCCGCATGACCTTCAACGATTACAAGCAGAACAAACAGGCTCTCAAGGACCTGGCCGAAGGCAAGAAAACAGACGCGGTAAAGGAGTTTCTGAAACGCTATGAAATCGTACCGAAAGTAAACAATCAGAAAAACAGTCAAACAAAAGAGGAGGAAACAACAATGGCAAAGAAGCAGGAACAGACAACGCAGGCTCAGCCTGAACAGGTATCACAGGTGGAAGCTGCCGCACAGGGGCGCGAACAGCAGGAACCGCAACGCCAGCAGACACCCACGTACCGCTACAACGAGAACATGATTAACTGGGAAGAGTTGGGTAAGTTCGGCATATCCAAGGAAATGCTGGAGCAGTCCGGACAGCTGGACAGCATGCTGAAAGGATACAAGACCAACAGAACCATGCCACTGACACTCAATATTCCTGGAGTACTGACCGCAAAGCTTGATGCACGCCTTTCGTTCATATCCAACGGCGGGCAGGTCATGCTGGGCATCCACGGTATCAGAAAGGAACCGGAACTGGACCGTCCTTATTTCGGACATATCTTCACGGAAGAGGACAAGAAAAACCTGCGTGAGAGCGGGAACATGGGACGCGTGGCTGACCTTAACCTGCGTGGTAACACGACTGAGCCGTGTCTGATTTCCATCGACAAGAATACCAACGAACTGGTAGCCGTACGACAGGAGCATGTCTATATCCCGAATGAAATCAAAGGTGTGACTCTGACTCCGGATGAAATTCAGAAACTGAAAAACGGTGAACAGATATTCGTAGATGGCATGAAATCCAATCAAGGCAAGGAATTCAATGCCAATCTGCAATATAATGCGGAAAGAAGAGGCATCGAATTTATTTTCCCGAAAGACCAGGCTTTCAACCAGCAGACGCTCGGTGGTGTACCGCTTTCCCCCATGCAGCTCAAAGCGCTGAACGAAGGCCACACCATCCTTGTAGAGGATATGAAGCGAAAGAACGGCGAACTGTTTTCCTCCTTCGTTACCATGGATAAGGTAACAGGTGGTCTTCAATATACGCGGCATAATCCGGAAACGGGAGAAATCTACATACCGAAGGAAATCTGTTCGGTACAGCTCACACCGGAAGATAAAGAAGCTTTACGCAAAGGGCAGCCCATCTATCTTGAGAACATGATCAACCGTAAAGGTGAGGAATTCTCGTCATTCGTCAAGCTAGACCTGGCAAGTGGAAGACCACAGTATTCCAGAACTCCGGACGGTTTCAACGAACGACAGGCACCTACCATCCCGGCTGAGGTTTACGGACACCTGCTTTCGGCACAGGAAAGAGCAAATCTTCAGGACGGAAAGGCCATCCTTGTAACGGGTATGAAAGGTCCCAACGGAAAACCGTTCGATTCCTATCTGAAAGTAAACGCAAACACCGGACAGCTGCAATATTTCCAGGAAAATCCGGATGTGCGTCGTAATACTTCACAGCGTGCTTCACAGACTGACAATACCCAGCAGCAGGAACAGAAGAAGGGAGCAAAACAGGCTGTCTGACCTGAACGGGATTCAAATCATTCAAATCATCAACTACTAAAAAAAGGAAAGAACATGAACAAGACCAATCATCATATCTACAAGGCTGAACAAATCGACTGGGAAAAACTGGAATCGGTAGGTATCAGCAGATCGCAAATTGAAAAGGACGGAAACAT
>OGRN01000515.1_pt1 | contig 36889 bp, 21 predicted proteins | sample 1553401 | NCBI WGS metagenome assembly OGRN01 (sample SAMEA2580096, study PRJEB22360) | human gut metagenome | biome: human gut; feature: human-associated habitat; material: faeces | place: Denmark | collected 2008/2010 | reverse complement strand
GGCCAGCACGGCCAGTGTCCAGCGCGCGGCAGCGCCCGCGCGCGCAAGATGCGGGTGGGACTGGCGGCTGGATACGGCGGCAAGCTTCGCGGTGGCTGGTGACGTCATGACAATATATGGTAGCCGCACAGGTCAACGGTTGATATTCGATGTCTGCCGGGCATCGCCATTGTTCGCAAGCCAATATGACGGCCGGGTGCATGCGTGGGGTCGGCGAATGCGGAATTTCCGAAGTTGTGAACGTTAACATGGGCTATGTGGGTGAAAATAGTTGATTTTGCGCGCTTTTCCATGGAATAACGCGGGCATATCGCGCCAAAATCGAGGTAACGTAGTGCCCATGATGATTGCGTTGAAAGCTGCAACGCCGCAGCTACCCAGAACTACAGCCGTCGCAGATCATGTGGTCGCCGTGGACGAAACCGATTCGACCAACGCGCTGGCCGTACAGATGATTGGCGACGGGTCGTTGACGTTGCCCGACCACCAGGATGGCGAACTGGCGGTGGCCGTGGTGGCCGCCGACCGGCAGACCGCCGGCCGTGGGCGCAATGGTCACAAGTGGGTCAGTCAGCCCGGCCGTTGCTCGACGATGTCCTATGCCGTGCGCATTCCGCGCGCGATCGCCACCGACGAATCCGTCAATGGCTGGCTGCAGATGATCGCCGGACTGGTCACGCTGGACGCCCTGAACGGCATGATCGAGGAATACGGTGCCGCGCCGAACCAGCCGGACTGCTCGCTGGAACTCAAATGGCCGAACGACGTGTTCTGCCACGGGCTCAAGCTGGGCGGGCTGCTCTCGGAACTGGTGATTCCGCCGTCGTCCGGTACCGGTACTGATGCTGATGCCGATGACGACGTCGTCATCGTGTTCGGCGTCGGCCTGAACCTGGCCTTGGGCGCCTGTCGGCTGCCCACGCCGCAATCGACCTCGCTGCAGCTGCATGTCTCCGGGCTGCCGTCGTTCGGCGAGATGCGCGATGCGGTGGCCGAACGTCAGGTCGAGGGCTTCCGCGAGCGGTTGGTGAAGTTCATCGCCGACCCGAAGGGCCAGGCCGAGTCGTTGCGCGAGGAGGTGAAGGCGGTGTGCTGGGCGCGCGGCCGTCAGGTCGAGGCGCACTTCACGGACGGCACCACGCTGACCGGCGAAGCCATCGGCCTCAACGAAGACGCCTCACTGATCCTGAGAACACAAGACGGCACGGACCATACGGTCCGCACCGCCGATGTGGGAGTGCTGTAATAGCCGGCCAGTAGCTAGCTAGTAGCTCAGGTCAGCGACCGAGCTTGGACAGGCCGGCGGCGGCCAGAGAGGCCACCACGGCCTTGATGGCGTCGCCAACCACGAAGCCCATGGAGGCCAGGGCCACGGCGGCGAGCGGCGCACCGGTCAGCGCGGACTGGATGACGAAGCCGAAGGCGTACACCACCACGACGCCGCCGACCAGCGCGGCCAGCAGGTAGCGGCCCGCGGTGCGCGCGGCGGCCGCGAAGGACGAAGTGTCGGACTTGCCGCGCAGCAGGGCGATGACCACCACACCCGGCAGGAAGCCGAAGAGGAAGCCGGCGCTCGGGCCGACCAGGGCCAGCGTGGAGGTGCCGCCGGCAAACACCGGCAGGCCGACCGCACCGGCCGCCAGATAGGTGGCGACGGCGGCGCCGGCCTGACGCCACGGCAGCATAAGACCGGCGAGCATCACCACGAACGTTTGCAGCGTGATCGGCACCGGCGTGCCCGGAATCGGAATCTCGCCGGCGGCCGCGGACAGCCACATCAGCACGGCGAACAGCACCGGCTTCCAGGATGCGGCGACGATACGACGGGCGAGCGATGTGGTGGCCGCAGCGGATGCGGTGGTGTGTGAAGTCTGCATATCAATGACCCCTATGTTGCGTGATATCGCCGTGAACGGCGGGCGGTATGCGATGGATGAGGGGAGGTTCCGGCGGGTCGTGCGGTATCCCCGACAGTCCGAACCGTCCATATGGTGGACGGTCCCAAATGAATCCGACCCTGTGCGGGCGAATCGTGCGGCGATGGACCGATGCCGGTCCGGTCACCTTCCGTTCGCCCGCAGATGAGCCTTCCCCCGAACTTACGGTTGCCATCGTAGAGGTGTTCGATTTCGTGCGGTTTCGTACCAATTTACAAAATTGTCGATTTCGATTTGTCATAAGTTGACGAACACAACCGTAACGTCAACTTCTTGAGCCGGCGCGCAAGGATGTGCAATCGGCGGATTTGCAACGTTTTTGATAGCAGGCGCCAACGGTTACGTTGCCGGAACCTACGCGCGCGTTTGTTCGTAGCCTACAAAAGGGCGTGAAAGCTTTTGTGTGAACGCGGCTTGCCCTCTCCTCTATATAGAGAGCACAATTTGACACTATGGCTTCTATCGTCAAAAAACTGCTGATTGCGAACCGAGGCGAGATTGCGCTTCGCGTGGTGCGCACGGCCAAGGAGATGGGTATCTCCACCGTGGCTGTCTACTCCGAACAGGATCGCAATAGCCGCTATGTGGACATGGCCGACGAGGCATACCTGCTCTCCGGCGACACCTACAAGGACACGTACCTCAACGAAGATCTGCTGATTGACATCCTGCACAAGACCGGTGCGGATGCCGTGCACCCCGGCTACGGATTCCTTTCCGAAGTGCCGAGCTTCGCGCAGAAGGTCGAGGATGCCGGTGCCATCTGGGTGGGCCCGCACCACACCGCGCTGGTGGATTTGGGCGACAAGATTACCGCCCGCCGCGTGGCCCTACGCGCCAAAGTGCCGCCAGTGCCCGGCCTGTCCGAACCGGTGACCGACGTGCGCACGCTGCTCGACTTCGCACACACCCACGGCTACCCGATCATGATGAAGCGCACTGATGGCGGTGGCGGCCACGGCATCACCGTGGTGCATGACGACGAGGAGCTGCGCCGCTTCTACATGAACCACGACGCGCTGCAAGGCGGCGATCTGAAGGAATACTTCATCGAGAAGTTCGTGGACAAGGCACGCCACGTCGAGACCCAGTCCGGGCGCGACTCGCACGGCAACTTCACCGTGTACTCCACCCGTGACTGCTCGCTGCAGCGCCGCAACCAGAAACTCGTGGAAGAGGCACCCGCGCCCTTCCTGTCCGAGGAAATCATCAGCACGCTCGAGGAATACTCCCGCCGCCTGTTCACCACGGTCGGCTACGTGGGCCTGGGCACCTGCGAATTCATGGTGACCCCGAACGGCAAGGTGTACTTCCTGGAAGTCAACCCGCGCTTGCAGGTGGAGCACACCGTCTCCGAAGAGGTCAGCGGCCTCGACCTGGTGCGCGAACAGCTCAATATCGCCGCCGGTGGCGAGCTCACCCGCGCCCCCGAACTGCGCGGCCACAGCTTCGAACTGCGCATCACCAGCGAAGACCCGGCCACCAACCTGACCCCCGGCTCCGGCACCTTGGAGAAGATCCAGTGGCCGGCCGGCCCCGGCGTGCGCATCGATACCGGTGTGGAACAGGGCGACACCATCTCCCCGAAGTTCGATTCGATGATGGGCAAGGTCATCGTCACCGCCCAGAACCGTCTCGACGCCGTGGCCCGTGTGCGCCGCGTGCTCGATGAGCTTGTGATCGAAGGCGTGCCCACGCCGATTCCGCTGTTCAAGGAAATCTTCCGCAACGACGACTTCACCGCCGAGCATGGCCACCCGTTCGCTGTGTCCACCAAGTGGCTGGAGCGCACGTACCTGAACCGCACACCGGCTTCCGCCGCCTCCGGCCAGCCGGCCTCCTTGGCCGCCGCCCCGGGTGCCGCTGCCCCGGCCGCGCCCGACAAGTCCAAGTCGGAGACGTTCGTCATCGAGATGAACAACCGCCGCGTCAAGCTCACCGTGCCACTCGACATCGTGGAGAACATCACCGGCTCGGCCCGCGCCCGCGGTGCCAAGCGACCCACCCAGCCGTTGCGCGGTGCGGGACTGCACAACGTGGCCTCCAGTGCCGCTGCGGCCAACGACGGCGCCAAATCCGGCGTCATCGCCTCCCCGATGCAGGCCGTGGTCACGCGCATCAACGTGTCCGAAGGCCAGCAAGTGGCCAAGGGCGACCTTCTGGTGGTGCTCGAATCCATGAAGATGGAGAACTACGTGTACGCGCCGGCCGCCGGCGAAGTGAAGAAGATTTTCGTTGGCCCGGCCGACGGCGTGGAGGCCGGCGACACGCTGGTCACGCTGGACGTGAACGCCGGCAAGGCCAAGGCTGCTGCGGCTGCGCCGGGATCTCTCCCTCAGGCGGCTGCGTCGACAGCTCCCTCGTCAGAAGGAGCCGATAAGGCCACCGACGCCAAGAAGGAGGGTGGCAATGACTGACATCATGGATTCGCAGGCCGTGAAGGCCGCGGCGGCGGCCTCGGCCGCCAACGCCGCCCAGCCTTCGGCCCACCAGCCGCTGCGCACCGCTGTGGTCAAGGCCGCCGAACTGGCCCGCGCCGCCGAAGAGCGCGCCCGCGACAAGCAGCACGCCAAAGGCAAGAAAACCGCGCGCGAACGCCTCGACCTGCTCTTCGACACCGGCACGTTCGAGGAGATCGGCCGCTTCCAGGGCGGCAATATCGCCGGCGGCAACGCCGGTGCGGCCGTCATCACCGGCTTCGGCCAGGTCTACGGCCGCAAAGTGGCCGTCTACGCCCAGGACTTCTCCGTCAAGGGCGGCACCCTCGGCACCGCCGAAGGCGAGAAGATCTGCCGACTGATGGACATGGCCATCGACCTCAAAGTGCCGATCGTGGCCATCGTGGACTCCGGCGGCGCCCGCATCCAGGAGGGCGTGGCCGCCCTGACCCAGTACGGTCGCATCTTCCGCAAGACTTGCGAGGCCAGCGGCTTCGTGCCCCAGCTGAGCCTGATTCTCGGCCCCTGCGCCGGCGGTGCCGTCTACTGCCCGGCCCTGACGGACCTCATCATCATGACCCGTGAGAACTCGAACATGTTCGTCACCGGACCGGACGTGGTCAAGGCCTCGACCGGCGAGACCATCTCCATGGCCGACCTCGGCGGCGGCGAAGTGCACAACCGGGTGTCCGGCGTGGCCCACTACCTCGGCGAGGACGAATCCGACGCCATCGACTATGCGCGCACCGTGCTCGCCTACCTGCCGTCCAACAGCGAAAGCAAGCCGCCGGTCTACGCCTACGCCGTCACCCGCGCCGAACGCGAGACCGCCAAGCGACTTGCCACCATCGTGCCCACCAACGAACGTCAGCCCTACGACATGCTCGAAGTGATTCGTTGCATCGTCGATTACGGCGAATTCGTGCAGGTGCAGGAACTGTTCGGCGCCTCCGCGCTCGTCGGCTTCGCCTGCATCGACGGCAAGCCGGTTGGCATCGTGGCGAACCAGCCGAACGTGCTCGCCGGCATCCTGGACGTCGACTCGTCCGAGAAAGTCGCCCGATTCGTACGCCTGTGCGACGCGTTCAACCTGCCCGTGGTCACCCTCGTGGATGTGCCCGGCTACAAGCCCGGCTCCGACCAGGAACACGCCGGCATCATCCGCCGCGGCGCCAAGGTGATCTACGCCTACGCCAACGCACAGGTACCGATGGTGACCGTGGTGTTGCGCAAGGCGTTCGGCGGCGCGTACATCGTGATGGGATCCAAGGCCATCGGCGCGGACCTGAACTTCGCGTGGCCCTCCTCCCAGATCGCGGTGCTCGGCGCGGCCGGCGCGGTGAACATCATCCACCGCCACGACCTGGCCAAGGCCAAGGCCTCCGGACAGGACGTCGATGCGCTGCGGGCCAAGTACATCAAGGAGTACGAGACCAGCACCGTCAACGCGAACCTGTCACTGGAAATCGGGCAGATCGACGGCATGATCGACCCCGAACAGACCCGTGAGGTGATTGTCGAATCGCTGGCCACGCTCGCCACCAAGCGGCGCGTCAAGCGCACCACCAAACACCACGGCAACCAGCCCCTCTGATTTTTGAAGACGTCAACCAAACACAAGTAAGGAAAGCAATGACCACCTTCTTCCTCAATCGCCTAGCCACCGAGCCCCATGCGCTCGCCTTCGCCGGCCAGTCCACCCCGTGGCCGGTAGCCCTGGCAGACCAGACCACCGATCCCAGCCTTGACGAGGCCCTGCGCGGCCACGTCGCCGCAGCCGGCCGACTGCTCACCCCGGTCGCCGCCGACCTGCTGGCCACCACCGGCCGTCCGGTCGACCTGTTCGGCTTCGCCCCGAACCCGGCACGCCTCGGCGCCGCAGCCGACGCCACCGCGTCCGTGGAAGGCGTGGCGCTGACCCAGCTCGGCGCCCTGCTCGACCTCGAACACCTCGGCTACAGCGTGGCCCAGGCCAAGCCGCTCGCCGTGCTCGGCCACTCCCAGGGCGTGCTCGCCGTGCACATGACCCGCGCCATCGAGGCCGCCGGCTCCATCGAGGCCGCCGGCACCACGCTTGACGAGATTCTGGCCGTGGCCGCCCTGATCGGCGCCGCCGGAACCCGCCGCGTGCGCGAACTGGGCCTGAACCCCAAGTACGGCGAAGCCAGCCCGATGCTCTCCGTCAAGGGCGCCACCCGCGCCCAGGTCGAGGCGCTGGTGGCCCGCGTCAACAACGCTCGCGGCCCGATCTCCATCGCCGTCACCAACTCCGACAACCACCACGTGCTGTCCGGCTACCCGGAAGACCTGGCCGCTTTCGCCCTCGAAGCCGAGCGCGAACACCAGCATCAGGCCAAGCTGCGCGAGCAGAAGCTCCACGGCGGCACCGTGTTCAACCCGACCCTCGAATACCTTGAGGTCACCCTGCCCTTCCACTCGCCGCTCATGGCCGAAGCTGTTGAGCAGACCGTGTCTTGGGCTGGCGCCTGCGGCTTTGACCAGGATCGCACCCGCGCACTCGCTGCGGAAGTGCTGCTCAACCATGTGGACTGGAATGCCCGCGTCAAGGCGCTGTTCAACGCCGCCGACCCGGCCAAGCTGTGGATTGTGGACCTCGGCCCCGGCAACACGCTCGGCAAGCTGATCGGCAACGTGGTGCAGGGCACCGGCATCGGCGTGGTCGAAGCCACCACGCTGTCCGAACGCTCCACGCTCTCCACGCTGGAAAGCGAGCCTGAGCGCACCCAGAACTGGAAGGCATTCGCCCCGCGCGTCATCAACACCCCGGCCGGCGCCAAGCTGGTCACCAAGTTCTCCAAGCTCACCGGCAAGCCGCCGGTGCTGCTGCCCGGCATGACCCCCACCACCGTGGAACCGGAAATCGTGGCCGCCGCGGCCAACGCCGGTTACTGGGCCGAGCTCGCCGGCGGCGGCCAGGTGACCGCCGAAGTGTTCGACCGCCACATCGCCGCCCTCGAAGACGAGCTGGAGGAAGGCCGCACGGTCGAATTCAACGCGATGTTCATGGACCGTTACCTGTGGAACCTGCAGTTCGGCTCCTCCCGCATCGTGCCCAAGAAGCGTGCTTCCGGCGCGCCGATCGACGGCGTGGTCGTCTCCGCCGGCATCCCCGAGCTGGACGAAGCCGTGGCCCTGATCGAGTCGCTGCAGGCGGACGGTCTGCCGTACGTGAGTTTCAAGCCCGGCACCGTGGACCAGATTCGCCAGGTCGTGCGCATCGCCAAGGCCGTGTCCCCCACCACCATCATGGTTCAGGTCGAGGGCGGTGAAGCCGGCGGCCACCACAGCTGGGAAGCGCTGGACGACCTGCTTGCCGCCACCTACGCCGAAGTGCGCGCCTGCGACAACCTCGTGCTGGTCGCCGGCGGCGGCATCGGCACCCCCGAACGCGCGGCCGACTACATTTCCGGCCAGTGGGCCCACGCCTACGGCCTGCCCGACATGCCGGTCGACGGCGTGCTTATCGGTACCGCCGCGATGACCGCCAAGGAGGCTCACACCAGCCCCGAAGTCAAGCAGCTGCTCGTCAAGACGCCCGGTATTCCGGCCGACGCCAAGTCCGACGACGTGTTCGCCCCGCAGGCCGCCCACTGGGTGCCGTCCGGCAAGTCCGTCGGTGGCATGTCCTCCGGCCTGAGCCACCTGCACGCCGACATTTACGAGCTCGAGAACGACTCCGCCGAATGCGGCCGTCTGCTCGTGCGCGTCATGAAGCACCCCGAAGAGCTCGACTCCCGCCGCAAGGAAATCATCGAAGCCCTGAACAAGACCGCCAAGCCTTACTTCGGCGACCTGGCCTCCATGACCTACCTTGAGTGGGCGCGGCGCTTCGCCGAACTCGCCTTCCCGTGGGTCGACCCGACTTACGCCGACCGCTTCCAGCACCTGCTGCAGCGCATCGAAGCCCGTGTGAACGACACGGACTCCGGCGAATTCACCTCCAAGTTGTTCGCCGCTGATGGCGTTTCTGCTGAAGAGGCAGGTGCCGCTGGCCTGCTGACCCACGACGACATTCTCGCCGACCCGGCCCCCGCGCTCGAAAAGCTCGCACTGGCCTACCCGCAGACCGCCGAACTCAAGGTGGTCCCGACCGACGTGGCTTGGTTCCCGGTGCTCGTGCGCGAATACCCCAAGCCCATGCCGTTCGTACCCGTCATCGACAACGACCTGCTGCGTTGGTGGGGTCAGGACCAGCTCTGGCAGTCCGAAGACCAGCGCTACTCCGCCGATTCCGTGCGTGCCATCCCCGGCCCGATCTCCGTTGCCGGCATCACCACCATCGACGAGCCGATCGCCGACATCCTCGGCCGCTTCGAAACCGCCGCCATCAAGCGCGTGCAGGACGAACAGCAGGCCGCCGATGCCGCTGAGAACGACGATTTCGCCGCACTCGGCGAGGCCACCAGCGCCGAGGACTTCATCCGCAAGTCCCCGAACATCTCCTGGGTCGGCCACATCACCGACAACCCCGCCTACGGCACCGCCCTGGGCGACCAGTACTACGAGATCCGCGCGTTTGACGCCGCGGCCGGCAAGTACGATCTGGACATCCACCTCGACACCTACTGGGACAACGACCCGGACGGCGGCACCTCCAAGCACGCCGTGCGCGATATCGTCATCCCGCTCATCGTGGAAGGCGCCGAGCCCGGCCGTGTGCCGGTCGTGGACCGCGAACGCCTGATTCCGGACGTCTACGCGATGCTCGCCGCCACCGCAGGCATCGGCAACACCGCCATCACCGGCGACAAGCTCACCGAGATGCCGCAGCTTGACGGCAAGACCTCTGACGAGCGTCCGTTTGCTACCGCCACCGCCGCCTACACCCTCTCCGCCAACCTCGGCTTCGACCACGAAGCGCCACCGGCGCCGCTCTGCCGACGACCCTGCAGCCCAGCCGCATCGCTCCCGATGCGCTGGTCGGCCCGGCCTGGCCGGCGATTTACACGGCGCTCGGCTCCGTGTACGTCAAGGGCTACCCGGTGATTGAAGGCCTGCTCAACGCCGTTCACCTCGACCACCTCATCGAACTTGAGGTGAACGAGGAGGACCTGCTTAAGCACACCGGTGAAACCATCACCCTGAAGTCTTGGGCTGAGGATTACTTCGAGTCCGCCTCCGGCCGCGTGGTCACCATCCACGTGACCCACACCGCTGCCGACGGCACGCTGCTTGCCCGCGAAACCGAGCGTTTCGCGATTCGCGGCCGCGTCTACTCCGATGCTTTGCCGGCAGACGCCCCCGAGTTCGGCGACGCCGAGCACGAGGAGATCGCGCCCACGCCGCGCCGTCTGCTGCGCCGCGTGAAGGTCGTCGCCCCACACGACATGACCGCCTTCGCCCGCACTTCCGGCGACTTCAACCCGATCCACACCTCCACTCGTGGCGCTCGCATCTCCGGTTTGGCCGCTCCGCTTGTGCACGGCATGTGGCTGTCCGCCACCGCCCAGCACGCCGTGCAGGCGCTGGACGAGAAGGGTGCCCACTACGAGATTGCCGGCTGGACCTACAACATGTACGGCATGGTTCAGCTTGACGACACCGTCGAAATCTCCGTCGAGCGCGTCGGCAAGGTGCGCCACGGCGGCATGACCCTCGAAGTCACCTGCCGTATCGACGGCCAGCTCGTCTCCCGCGGCACCGCACTGGTCCGCGCGCCGCGCGCCGCCTTCGTCTACCCCGGCCAGGGCATCCAGAAGCAGGGCATGGTTCTGGACGAGCGTGCCAAGTCCGCCGCCGCCCGCGACGTGTGGGAACGCGCCGACAAGCTCACCCGCTCCAAGCTCGGCTTCTCGATCCTGGGCCTCGTGCGCGATAACCCGAAGGAGCTCACCGCCAACGGCGTGACCTATCGCCACCCCGAAGGCCTGCTCAACCTGACGCAGTTCACGCAGGTGGCGCTCGCCACCGTGGCCTTCGCCCAGACTGCTCGTCTGCGCGAAGCCGGCGCCGACATCTGGCCCGCCTACTTCGCCGGCCACTCGCTCGGCGAATACAACGCGCTGTCCGCGTTCGCCGACGTGATTCCGCTGGAAACCGTGCTGGAGCTCGTGTTCCACCGTGGTTCCACCATGCACCACCTCATCGAGCGTGACGCACAGGGTCGCTCCAACTACCGCATGGGTGCCCTGCGCCCGAACCAGTTCGGTGTGGACGACGCGCACGTCAAGGAATACGTGGAATCCGTGGCCAAGGCGTCCGGCGAATTCCTGGAGATCGTGAACTACAACCTCGCCGGCCAGCAGTACGCCATCGCCGGTACGATCGCCGGACTCAAGGCTCTGAAGGCCGATTCCGCCCGCCGCGTGGCCGCATTCGGTGGCAAGCCCGCGTTCATGCTGGTGCCCGGCATCGATGTGCCGTTCCACTCCACACTGCTGCGCAAGGGCGTGCCGGAATTCCGCGACAAGCTCGACGCGCTGCTTCCCGCTTACATCGACTACCGTGGCCGTCTGGTGGACCGCTACATCCCGAACCTGGTGGCCACCCCGTTCGAGATGACCAAGGAATTCGCCGCCAAGATCCTCGAAGTCGTGCCGTCCGAGCGTATCAAGGCCGTGCTCGACGACCCGGCCGTGTGGGATTCCTACGCCGATGACGACCAGAAGCTCGGCCGTCTGCTCTTGACCGAACTGCTCTCCTGGCAGTTCGCCTCCCCGGTGCGTTGGATTGAAACCCAGGCGCTGCTCTTCGGTCAGCGCGAACAGGGCGGCCTCGGCGTGGAGGAATACGTCGAAGTCGGCCTCGGCAACGCCCCGACCCTGGCCAACCTCGGTGCCAAGACCCTGCGTCTACCCGAGTTCGCCGGCAACGATACGGTCGTCTACAACGTCGGCCGCGATGAAGGCCGCGTCTACATGACCGACACCGATTCGCTGGTTCCCGACGATGAGCCGGAAGAGGCTGCGGCCTCGGCCCCGGTCGAAACCGCTCCTGCCGGTGGTTCCGCCGTCGCCAAGCTCGGTTCCGGTGCCGCTCCGGCAAATGCCGTGACTGAGGCTGCTCAGACAACGGATGGCTCCGTCGCCGGACAGTCCACTGGACTGTCCGACTCCTCGCGCGGCCTGCAATCAGGGCAGGCCGCGGCCGGCGCACCGTCCGGTGCCGCCGTCGCCGACCTGCCCTTCAAGGCTTCCGATGCCATCGGCGTGCTCATGGCCTACTCCGCCAAGGTGCGCATCGACCAGATCGGCAGCAACGACACCACTGACACCCTGACCAACGGTGTCTCTTCTCGCCGCAACCAGCTGCTCATGGACATCAGCTCCGAGCTGGGAGTCGCCAGCGTGGACGGTGCTGCTGAAGCGACGCTCGACAAGCTCGCCCAAATCGTCAACAAGGCCGCCCCGAACTACAAGCCGTTCGGTGCCGTGCTCTCCGAGGCGCTGCGCGACCGCCTGCGCTCGCTGTTCGGTGCCGCCGGCGTCAAGCAGCAGTACATCCGCGACCGCGTGACCAACGTATGGCAGCTCGGTGAAGGTTGGGTGGCCAGCGTGCTCGCCGCACTGCTGCTCGACACTCGCGAGGGTGCCAGCTCCCGTGGCGGCGACCTGGCCAAGCTGCCCACCGCCGCCGTGCAGAACAAGCCGGAAGCCGACAAGCTGATTGATGCGGCCGTTGAGGTCGTCGCCCAGCTCAAGGGTGTTGCCGTGGCCCTGCCGTCCGCCGGTGGTGCCGCTGGTGGCGCTGTGGTCGATTCCGCCGCGCTCGACGCCTTCGCCGAGAAGGTCACCGGTTCCAACGGCGTGCTCGCCGCCACCGCCCGCTTCGTGCTGAACGAGCTCGGCGTGGCCGCTCCGGCTCCGGAAGAATCCGAGGACGAGAACGCCGCCGTCGTGGCCGCGGTTGAAGCCGAACTTGGCTCCGACTGGCCCAAGCAGGTCGCTCCGCGCTTCGACGCCAACAAGGCCATCCTCTTCGATGATCGGTGGGCCTCCGCCCGTGAAGACCTCGCCCGCGCCTACTACGACAACGATCCCGCCGCCTTGAACGGCAGCTTCATCGGCCTTGGCAAGACCATCGCCGCCGAAGCCCAGTGGTTCGCCAACGAGTCGGAGAGCGAAGAACTCAAGGCCGCCTTCCAGAAGGCCGGCTCCGAGGCCCTCGAACAGGTTGCGTCCAACAAGAACGCCTCCCGTTACGCGAATGATATCGCCATCGTCACCGGCGTGAGCCCGAACTCGATTGCCGCTCAGGTGGTCGAAGGCCTGCTCGCAGGCGGTGCCACTGTGGTGGCCACCTCGCACAGCTTCAAGCCGTCCATTAAGGCTTGGGCTAAGCAGGCCTACCGCGAGCACGCTACCGGCAACGCCAAGCTGTGGCTGGTTCCGGCCAACCTCTCCAGCTACCGCGACGTCGACGCACTGGTCGACTGGGTGGGCCACGAGCAGAAGAAGACCTCCGGTGCTACCACCACGATTCTGAAGCCCGCGTGGGAGCCGACCCTGTTCTTCCCGTTCGCCGCTCCGCCGGTCCATGGCACGCTCGCCGACTCCGGCGACCTGTTCGAATCGCAGGCCCGACTGATGCTGTGGGGCGTGGAACGCGCCATCGCCGGCTTCAGCCACATCGGTGCCGACACCAACGTGCAGCACAAGCTCCACGTGGTGCTGCCCGGTTCCCCGAACCGCGGCGTATTCGGCGGCGACGGTGCCTACGGCGAAGTCAAGAGCGCCTTTGACGCCATCGTCAACCGTGCCCGCGCTGAAAAGGTGTGGTCGAGCCGCGTCACCTTCGCTCACCCGAAGATCGGCTGGGTGCGTGGCACCGGCCTGATGGGCGGTAACGACCCGCTGGTCGCCGTCGTTGAACGTCACGGCATCCGCACCTACTCCACCGCACAGATTGCGGCCAAGCTGCTCGACCTGTGCACTGCCGAATCGCGCGAGCAGGCCCTCAAGGCCCCGCTCGATGTGGACCTGACCGGTGGCCTCGGCTCCGAGCCCATCGACATCAAGGCCCTGCGTGCGGAGGCCATGGCCGACGCCGAGAAGGAAGCTGCTGCGGCCTCGTCTCAGGAAACGGATGGTTCCGTCGCCGGACGGTCCACTGGACTGTCCGACTCCTCGCGTGGGCAGCAAATCAAGGCGCTGCCCACACCGATCGTCACCAAGCAGGCTTCGGTCGACCTCAACGACTGGACCAACGTCACCGCCAAGCCGGAAGACGAAATCGTCATCGTTTCCGTCGGTGAGCTGGGCCCGTGGGGCTCCGGTCGTACGCGCGCCCAGGCCGAACTCGGCATCCACTCGGACGGCACCGTCGACCTGAGCGCCGGCGCAGTGCTCGAACTTGCGTGGAACATGGGCCTGCTGACTTGGGCCGACAGCCCGAAGCCCGGCTGGTACGACACCGACGGCAACCTCGTGCCCGAAGAGGACATCGCCGAGCGCTACCACGACGAGGTCGTGGCCCGCTCCGGCATCCGCCCGTTCGAGGAAGGCATGGGCAACGACTACAAGGACGGTGCTGACGAAGAGGAAGCCGAGGTCTTCCTCGACCACGACGTCACCTTCTCTGTGCCCACCCGCGAAGTCGCCACCGAATACGTCAAGCTGGACGAGGCTCACACCACCATCGCCCCGGATGAGGAATCCGGCGAATGGAACGTGACCCGCCACGCCGGCTCGATGATCCGCGTGCCGCGCCGCGCCACCATGACCCGCACAGTCGGCGGCCAGTTCCCGAAGGGCTTCGACCCGACCCGATGGGGCATTCCCGCCTCGATGGTCGGCGACGTCGACAAGATCGCCCTGTGGAACATCGTCACCACTGTGGACGCCTACCTGGGCGCCGGCTTCACCCCGGCCGAAATCCTCGAGTCCATCCACCCCTCGCTGGTGGCTTCGACCCAGGGCACCGGCTTCGGTGGCATGATGTCGATGCGCAAGCTGTACCTCGACCGCTTCCTCAACCACGAGATCCCGACCGACATCCTGCAGGAAGCCCTGCCGAACGTGGTCGCGGCTCACGTGATGCAGTCCTACATCGGCGGCTACGGCAACATGATTCAGCCGGTCTCCGCCTGCGCCACCGCGGCCGTCTCCCTTGAAGAAGGCGTCGACAAGATCGCCCTCGGCAAGGCCGACTTCGTGGTCACCGGTGCGATCGACGACATCGGCGTGGAATCCGTGATCGGCTTCGGCAACATGAACGCCACCGCCAACTCGGAGGAGATGTACGCGAAGGGCATCGACGCGCGCTTCTTCTCGCGTGCGAACGACCGTCGCCGCGGCGGCTTCCTGGAGTCCCAGGGCGGCGGCACGATCCTGCTGACGCGCGGTGACATCGCGCTCCGCATGGGTCTGCCGGTCGCCGGCGTAGTCGGCTTCATCCACTCGTACGCGGATGGTGCGCACACCTCGATCCCGGCCCCGGGCCTCGGCGCCCTGGCGGCTGGCCTCGGCGGCCGCGACTCGAAGCTCGTGCACGATCTGGCCGCGCTCGGCGTCACCCCGGACGACATCGCCGTGGTCTCCAAGCACGACACGTCCACCAACGCGAACGACCCGAACGAGTCCGAGCTGCACAACACGCTGGCGCACGCCATCGGCCGCACGAACGGCAACCCGCTGTTCGTGATCTCCCAGAAGACGCTCACCGGCCACGCGAAGGGCGGCGCCTGCATCTTCCAGGTCAACGGCCTGACACAGCTGTTCAAGTCCGGCGTGATCCCGGCCAACGCCTCGCTCGACTGCGTGGACCCGAAGCTGGAGCGCGACGACCACATGGTGTGGCTCACCAAGCCGCTGCACGTCGGCCGCGTCAAGGCCGGCCTCGCCACCTCGCTCGGCTTCGGCCACGTGAGCGGTTTCGCCGCGATCGTGAACCCGGGTGCCTTCGAGGCGGCCGTGGCACACACCGCGGGTGAGGACGCGCTGAACGCCTGGCGCGAGCGTGCGAACGCCCGTCTGGCTGCCGGCCAGCGTCACCTTGAGGAAGGCATGATGGGTCGCGCGGCGCTCTACGAGCCGATCGACAACCGTCGCTTCCGCGAGGACGGCACCAAGCTCGCCGACGGCAATCGTTACAACGGCCACGAAGTCGAAAAGGCCATGCTGTTGAATCCTGACGCCCGCCTCGGTCAGTCTGGCTTCTTCGAAGCCTGATCTGCCGAGTCGTTCGTCAGGATTCCCTCGCGGGCGCAGGTAGCGCGCCCGCTCGCTTCGCCTACGGGGAGTTCACTGGACTCCCCGTTTTGACGGCTCAGCCTGACGCCCGCCTCGGTCAGTCTGGCTTCTTCGAGGCCTGATCTGCCGAGTCACGTCTGACTGCTGAATGATGGGCCCGCACGTTTCCGCGTGTGGGCCCATTTTGCGTTCGTAAGTGCGCGCCGAAACGACGTGTCCGCGCACATAGCGACGCAAACCAGCCCATTTGCGTCCTTAAGTGCGCACACTTGTCGTTTCGGCGCGCACTTAAGGACGCAAAGCGGCCCGGACCCGTCATACACTGGAACAGGTCTCTCGGAAAGGTGGCGCGGTATGTCGGTTCTCGGTCTCGGGCACGATGTCGTCGATGTCTCGGCGTTCGCCGAACAGCTTGCGGAACCGGGTTCGCGCATGCGAGGGCTGTTCTCTGTGCGCGAGGTGAGGCAGGCCGGCGAGCGGGCCAGACGCAAGAACGATGACGAGTCCACCCACTTGGCGGCGAAGTGGGCCGGCAAGGAAGCGGTGCTGAAAGCCTGGTGCGACGCGCTCGGCGACATGCCGAACCCGTATACCATCGAGAATTTCCCGTGGAACGGCATTGAAATCGTGGATGATTCGCGCGGCCGACCGTGCGTTGCGTTGCGGCCGGACGTCGAGCGGAAGCTGCGTGCGTCGCTGCCCCCCGCAGCCTCCAGAAACTCCGATGAAATGTCGGGCGCGCCCGGGTTGGTCAGGATGGGGCCTGCGGTCATGCGGGTGCCGATCGTGACTCCGGTGAGCACGGGTTCCGAGCCGGCTGCGGCGTCGAGCGCATCGGTTTCCTTGGTTTTTCGGTGGCATGTCTCGCTGAGCCATGATGGCGGTATCGCCTCGGCCGTCGCCATGTTGACCGTGTGACGGCGGTTTTCGGCAGTCATGACGCCGCTATACGGACAGTTCTCAGACTCTTTGAAGACGACGCTCGAAATAAGCGTGCGTCATAGGTATGTATGCAGGCGGATATTCGTTGGGGCGTCCGCAGGCATCGGCTGGCGAGTGTACGCCATCCATGTCGGGGCAGAATCCGACATCGGGCTCGTCGGCTGTTTACGGCCCGCTGGTGCGAGGCTCGGGCAAGACTCCCGGGAGACGCACCAGCGGGTCGTATCGTATGCGGCCGACGCTTGTGTGACGATACATCCGTTTTGACGCTGCCATATCTTCCGGCGTACAGTATCATCATGATTGCCTTACACAAAGTCGCAGCGCCGCGACTTGACCGGACTGCAAAAGCGGCGGACGAGGTGGCCGCCTATGAACGCATCGATTCCACCCATGCGAAGGCACGCCGACTCATCGAGCGGGGGAGGTTCGCGCGCAACGATGACGGCGGCATCGCCATCACCGTGGTCGCCGCCGGTGCCATGGACGACGCCCGAGGACGGCTCGGCCGGCCGTGGGCATGCGTTCCCGGGCACTCGTTCGCCATATCGTTCATCGTGACCATCCCCGAATCGGTGGCGACCGATGACGCAGTCAACGGCTGGATGTCGATGATTGCCGGCCTGGCCACTCTGGACGCCATCGAAGGAACCCTGGACGAGTGCGGCGCGGTCCCGTTCGACCCCGAATGCGGGTTCCATCTCAAATGGCCGAACGACATTTACTGCCATGGACTCAAGCTCGGCAGCACGTTCACCCAGGTCGCCTCGCCGCCCGACCGGCACGGTGACGTCGCCGTGATCTTCAGCGTGGGCGTCAACCTGTCGGTGCCCGCGGATCGTTTGCCGACGCCGGAATCCACGTCGCTGCGGATGCACGTCGCACCGCTGCCGCCGACCGCGGAACTGATTGACATGATCGCGGCGCGCCTGGTCGCTTCACTGCGCACCCGTCTGGAGGCGTTCGTGCAGATGCCGCTCATCCAGAGTTCCCGGTTGCGCTCCGAGATGCACCACGTCTGCTGGATGATGGGGCGGCAGATCGACGCGCAGCTCATCGACGGCCGGACGATCGCCGGCAAGGTGGTATCGCTCAACGATGACGCTTCGATCAGCGTGCGCACGGCATCAGGGGAGACGGAGAGGCTGAGCACCGGCGATATCGGTCTCATGGTGTGACGCCTGTTCCGACGGTCCTGTTTTGACGGTCCCGTTCCGCATGGACACGGGAGTTGCCAAAGTGTCGGCGATGTGTATAATAGCTCAAGTCGCCAAAAGCGACATTTTCGCGGATGTAGCTCAATGGTAGAGCCTCAGTCTTCCAAACTGATTACGCGGGTTCGATTCCCGTCATCCGCTCCACTGCCACTTCACCGGCAAATCCGGCCGTCCAATCGCGTTTGACGTGATTCGATAGTAAGACTAGCATGACTAATCGGAACGGTTGAGAGAACGCGTCGTCGATGACGACTGCCACGAGAAGCTGAAATATGGATCGCGGCATCTGGCGAAAACCCGCGGGAACGCAATCGTTTCGCCGCACGCCAGATATACCGCAGCGACGAGGACAGGCCCACCGGGATGTGGGCTTGGTCATGTGATGAGGCATATGCGCGGGCGGTGCACAGTATCACAAGAACAGATAAGGAAACAAATGCGAGCGAATGGTAATTCCACGCATGAGATTCTAGGCAAAATCGTGACGGCCATCGCGTCGATCGCCATGACCGCGGCGTTCGCGGTTCCGGCCATGGCGGCCAGCGACAGCGGCACGGCGGCCGACCCCGGCACGACCCAACAGTCGGGCCAGTACAAGATCTACCCCCAGCCGCAGAACACCGAGTACGGCGACGGCAGTCTGATTCTGCGCGACAAGGCGAACACCGTCGTGGAACCGGGAATCGATTCCGCCACCAAGGCCCGTCTGAACGAGGCCCTGAAGCTCAAGGGCATCGAGACCACCGCGGCCGACGCCGTGCCCGAAACCGCGTACCAGCTCAACGTGCTGGTCGGCATCAACGGATCCAACGGCGTGGTCGACAAGTACGCCAAGCAGCTGATCGCCGACGGCACCCTGAAGGTGGACGACAGCACGTTCTCCAAGAACGACTCCTATGTGCTTGCCGTCCGTCAGGGCAACGCGAAGACGCCCGACACGATCCTCGTGCTCGGCCGCGACACCGATTCCGCGTTCTACGGCCTGACTACCCTGTACCAGATCTTCCAGCAGCTGCCGGGCCGCGCCGTCAGCAACCTGACCTTCAGCGACTGGGCCGACGTCAAGTCCCGCGGCTTCATCGAGGGCTATTACGGCAGCCCGTGGAGCACCAAGGACCGCGTGAACCTGATGACCTGGGGCGGCTACTACAAGATGAACACCTACGTGTACGCCCCCAAGGACGATCCGCTGCACCGCAACAACTGGCGCGGCCTGTACACCAAAGACCAGATCGAGAACGAGATCAAGCCGCAGGCCGAGGCCGGCAACAAGTCGAAGGTGCGTTTCGTTTACGCGCTCGCGCCGTTCCATAACGACGGCGAGGCTAGGGGCAAGCACTTCCGCTTCGACACCGAGGAGCACTACCAGAAGGACCTCAAGGAACTCAAGGCCAAGTACATGCAGACCATTGACGCCGGCGTACGCCAGATCGCACTGCTCGCCGACGACTCCACCGACTGGGGTGCGCAGTACGGCAACGACAACACCTACGTGCGCGTGCTGAAGGACCTGACCGACTGGATCCACGAGCTGCAGCAGGAGAAGAACGACGACGGCACCGCGAAGTACGAGGGCCTCAAGGACACGATCCTCTACTGCCCGGCCCTGTACAGCTACACCGGAGCCGGTGACGCCTGGTACAAGGACATCCCATCCAACGTGCAGATCGTCATGACCGGCGGCCGCACCTTCGGCGTGGCCAGCAAGGACTTCGCCGACACGTTCACCAAGAACACCGGTCGCGCCCCGTTCATGTGGATCAACTGGCCGTGCTCCGACATGAACCGCAACACCGCCTACCAGTACCTGGTCATGGGAGGCCAGAACAACTTCCTCAAGCCCGGCGCCACATACGGCACCTACGACGGCATCATGCTCAACCCGATGCAGCAGTCCGAGCCGAGCAAGCAGGGCATCTTCATGGCCGCCGACTACAGCTGGAACCTGTGGCAGAGCGAAAAGGACGGACAACAGTCCTGGGAGGACTCCTTCAGCTACATCGACCACAACTCGCCGATCGTGTCCAAGGGCTCCCGTGGCCTGCGTGACCTCGCCATGAACATGCGCATCCTCAACGACGGCGGCATCGACGGCGCGCACAAGGATGCCGAGTATGACGCCGTCAACAAGTGGTGGATCAACAATGAGTCCGTCGACTACACCGGCAAGCTCGACGTCAAGGGCGTCCTGACCGAACTCAAGGGCAAGCTGGACGGCGGCACCGCCACCGCGGCCGACTTCAGCCAGGCGCTCACCGTCTACACCACGCTGCAGCGCGCCGCGAAGAACTACCGCGCGAACCCCGGCGACAAGAACATGTTTGACCAGATCGAACCGTGGATCAGCTACTGGGACGACCTGACCGCCTCCGCCATCGACTACATCACCGCCGCCAAGCAGGCGCTCGCGGGTGACACCGAGACCGCGAAGGCGACCTACGCAACCGCGAAGGCCGCTTTCGCCAAGTCCGACACGCATACGATCGCCGATTACTACCAGCGCAACAAGCCCGCCCGTGGCGGCCTGGTCATCGTGCGCCCGACCGTGCAGGCGCTCGATTCCTTCGTCAAGGCCAAGACCGGCGGCAGCGTCACCCCGACGCCCTCCGACGCCACGGTCAGCACGAACGGCGTGGGTGCCGCGGCATGGCATGAGAACGTCGATCCGAAGGTCGTCATCGACGGTGACGACAGCACGTTCTTCTGGATGCAGTCCGCCGGCTGCGACTGCGTCAAGGCCAACGCCACCCTCACCGTCACCTACGCCGAGGCCCGCAAGGCCAAGGAGTTCCGCTTCATCCAGGCGGAAAAGGGCGGTGACACGATCGTCAACGGCAAGATCGAATACCAGGATGCAGATGGCAACTGGACCAAGATCGGCGACGTGAACGGCAACCAGAAGCAGATCTTCACGCTGGACTCCGCCGCGACCGTCAAGGCCGTGCGCATCACCAACCTGTCCCAGACCTCCAAGTGGTGGAAGGTGTACGACCTGTCCGCCACCAAGATCGACGAACCCGGTACGGTGACCAAGGACGCGCTGAACGCCAAGATCGCCGAAGCCGAGAAGGTCGACTCCGCCGACTGGACCAAGTCGAGCCGCGAGGCTCTCGCCGACGCGATTGCCGCCGCCAAGGCCGTCGCTGCCGACCAGGACGCCACGCAGGCCAAGGTCGACGCCGCCGTCGCCGCGCTCGAATCGGCGATGAAGGGTGTCGAACGGTACACGGCGAAGACCGCCGACCAGCTGAAGGCCGAGCACGTCTCCAACGACGATGCCACCTACACCGAGGCGAGCTACAACAAGTACCAGTCCGCGTACGACGACTTCGCCGCCGCGCTGGCCAACGCCGACGATCTGGCGAAGGCCGACGGCGAGGCGCTGGAAGCGGCCTACACCGCCGCGAAGTCCGCGTTGCGCTACGACCAGTCCGCACGCGACTACGCGCAGCTCGCGCTGAACGACGCCGAGCCTTACGTGGGCAAGGCCTCCGAGTACACCAAGGACAGCTATGCCAAGTTCACCGTCGCGTATGAGGCCCTGAGCAAGCAGCTGAAGGCCGACCCGAACGGCGAGGGCGATCCCGCCACCTACACCGCGCTGCGCGCTGCACTCGACAAGGCCATCAAGGGCCTGGTCAAGAGCGACGGCACCGAGCCGGAGCGGCCTGGCGAGAAGCCCGGCGAGAACAAGCCCGGCGAGAACAAGCCCGGCGAGAAGCCGGGTGTCAGCAAGCCCGGCGCCGACGGCAAGCTGTCCAACACGGGCGCCGACGTCTTCGGTCTCATCGCCGCAATGACGATGTTGGCCGCGGCGGGCGTGACGATGGCCTGCCTGCGCAAGCGGATCGGCTGATTCGGCATGAGTCCGGGCGGTCGCCCTCGCTCGTGAGAGCCGGGGCGTCGGCCCGGACGACGCTGGCAATTACGGGCTGAAATGGCCGGAATCCAAGATTCCCCGTACGAAATGGTACGTTTCGCGGTGCCGAAACGGCGATAATGTACGGTGAATCCCGGATTCCGTCTATTTCAGCCCGTATTGTCGTGCATGGAAGTCAGTAAAGAACATATGGCGAGCGAGGCGAACATGGCGGACGAAACCAATAACAACGAGGCGACGGAACTGGTCGGTGACCACGTCGAAACCGTTGACGTTTCCAAGCATCCGGACCCATCCATCCCGGTGACCGACCTGTCTCTGGCCGATATCGAGCGGCGGCAGTCGCACCCGGTGCCATGGGCGGTGTTCATCGTGGCGGTGCTGGCCGCCATCATCGCGCCGTACTGGCTCGGACGCTCCCTGGCGGTCGGCCACACGCAATGGCTGATCACCCATCTGAACCTGTTCACCCCGCGCGGCGTGGCCTTCGTGTCGTGGACCGTGACGCTGACAACGTTCACCGGACTCGGTCTCGCCGTGGTGGAGTCGCGCAACTGGCTGTGGCGTATCGTGTTCGTGGTCGGACTGGCCGCCGAACAGTTCATCGCCGGCCTGAGCCTGCTCAAACTGAATTTCTGGTACTCCACGTACGTGGTGTACGGCGACTCCGCGCGGCTGCCGAATGCGGCGAATCTGGGAATCATCGCGGCCGGGGTCGGCGTGGCGGTGTATGCGGTCGTGTGGGTCGGCCTGCTGATCCTCATCAAGAAGGACTCTCCGCTGAACGTGCTGACGCGCAGCTGGGCTTCGTTCATCCTGTTCTTCGCCATCGAGACCGCGGCGCTGCTCATTGTGCTGTTCGGCGGATTGCTGACGGCGGTGTGAGACCCTGCCGCGAAAGGCCGGAAGTAGTCCGACCCATTGCCTATACTATCCCATTGGCGTGTTTCGCCCGCGGATAGAGAGCGCACCGGCATAAAGCCGGGTGCACCGCGCAGCGACCATAAGGAGGATGCCGTGGCACTTACGGCTGAAGAAAAGCAGGAAATCATCACCAAGTACGCGACGCACGAAGGCGACACGGGTTCCCCCGAGGTCCAGGTCGCGCTGCTGAGCAAGCGTATCGCCGACCTGACCGAGCACCTGAAGGAGCACAAGCACGATCACCACTCCCGTCGTGGTCTGCTGCTCATGGTCGGTGACCGTCGTCGTATGCTTGATTACCTCAAGCGCGTCGACATCAACCGTTACCGTTCCCTGATTGAGCGTCTCGGTCTCCGTCGATAAGAGAACTTCCGCCCGGGCATTCCTTGCTCGGGCGTTTTGCATATCGGCATGTGGATGAGGATGTTGCGAATTCGCGGATGACATACTGTGGCCCGGCGGTTGAGGGCCGATGATGAAGAAGAATCTGGAATGAACGGGTGCGGTCCGGGACGGGCCGCGTCAATGAGAAAAGCCGACAAGCTTGAACAAATCGGGATTTCGGCGTCTCGATGTGGATTACAGATATCAGCAGACAATAGAACAAAAAAGGAGGAACCCTATGGAGGGTCCCGAAATCAAGGCCGTGGAGGCCGTTATTGACAATGGTTCGTTCGGAAAACGAACCCTGCGCTTCGAGACGGGTCGTCTCGCACAGCAGGCGGATGGCGCGGTGGCAGCCTATCTTGACGATGATTCGATGATTCTGTCCACCACCACCGCCGGTTCCAGCCCGAAGGAGAACTACGACTTCTTCCCGCTGACCGTCGACGTGGAGGAGAAGATGTACGCCGCGGGCAAGATCCCGGGCTCGTTCTTCCGCCGTGAAGGCCGCCCGAGCTCCGAGGCGATCCTGGCGTGCCGTATCATCGACCGTCCGCTGCGCCCGCTGTTCCCGCACACGCTGCGCAACGAAGTGCAGGTCGTGGAGACCGTGCTGTCCATCGATCCCGACGACGCCTACGACGTCATCGCCCTGAACGCGGCCTCCGCTTCGACGATGATCTCCGGCCTGCCGTTCGAAGGCCCGGTCTCCGGTGTGCGTCTGGCGCTGATCGACGGCCAGTGGGTCGCCTTCCCGCGCTGGAGCGAGCGCGAGCGCGCTGTGTTCGAGATCGTGGTCGCCGGCCGTGTCATCGAGAACGGTGACGTCGCCATCGCCATGATCGAAGCCGGTGCCGGCAAGAACGCCTGGCACCTCATCTACGACGAGGGCCAGATCAAGCCGGACGAGGAAGTCGTCGCGCAGGGTCTCGAAGCCGCCAAGCCGTTCATCAAGGTGATCTGTGAAGCCCAGAACGAGCTCAAGGAGAAGGCAGCCAAGGAGACCAAGGACTTCCAGCTGTTCCCCGAGTACACCGACGAGCTGTACGCCCGCATCGACGAGATCGCCCACGAGGACCTCAACGAGGCACTGTCCATCGCGGAGAAGCTGCCGCGCCAGGACCGCATCCACGAGATCAAGGAGCACGTGCGTGAGGTGCTCGCGAACGAGTTCACCGACATGGACGATGCCGAGAAGGAGAAGGAACTCGGCAACGCGTTCAAGGAGCTGCAGCGCCAGATCGTGCGCCGCCGCATCCTCACCGAGGACTACCGCATCGACGGCCGTGGCCTGCGCGACATCCGCACCCTGTCCGCCGAGGTGGACATCGTGCCGCGCGTGCACGGCTCCGCCCTGTTCCAGCGCGGCGAGACCCAGATCCTGGGCGTCACCACGCTGAACATGCTCAAGATGGAGCAGCAGATCGACGCGCTTTCCGGCCCGCAGTCCAAGCGCTACATGCACAACTACGAGATGCCGCCGTACTCCACCGGTGAGACCGGTCGCGTCGGCTCCCCGAAGCGCCGCGAGATCGGCCACGGCGCCCTCGCCGAGAAGGCCATCGTGCCGGTGCTGCCAAGCCGCGAGGAGTTCCCGTACGCCATCCGTCAGGTCTCCGAGGCCATCGGTTCCAACGGTTCCACCTCGATGGGCTCCGTGTGCGCCTCCACGCTGTCGCTGCTCGCCGCCGGCGTGCCGCTGAAGGCCCCGGTCGCGGGTATCGCGATGGGTCTGGTCTCCGGTGACGTCGATGGCCAGCACGTCTTCAAGACGCTCACCGACATCCTGGGCGCCGAGGACGCGTTCGGCGACATGGACTTCAAGGTCGCCGGCACCTCCGAGTTCATCACCGCCCTGCAGCTCGACACCAAGCTTGACGGCATTCCGGCCGATATCCTGGCTGGTGCCCTGCAGCAGGCTCACGAGGCCCGCACCACGATCCTCGACCTCATCAACGAGTGCATCGACGGCCCGGCCGAGATGAGCGAGTACGCCCCGCGCATCATCACCACCACCGTTCCGGTCGACAAGATCGGCGAGATTATCGGGCCGAAGGGCAAGATGATCAACCAGATCCAGGAGGACACCGGCGCCGAGATCGCCATCGAGGATGACGGTACCGTGTTCATCTCCTCCGAAGGCGGCGAAGCGGCCGAGAAGGCCAAGGCCATCATCGACCAGATCGCCAACCCGCACGTGCCGGAAGCCGGCGAGACCTACAACGGCAAGGTCGTCAAGACCACGTCGTTCGGCGCGTTCGTCAACCTCACCCCGGGCACCGACGGCCTGCTGCACATCTCGCAGATCCGCAACCTCGCCAACGGCGAGCGCATCGACGCCGTCGAGGATGTGCTCAAGGAAGGCGACACCGTCGAGGTCGTCGTGCAGGGCGTGGATGACCGCGGCAAGATCTCGCTCGCCATCCCCGGTTTCGAGGACCAGGAGAACAACGCCGGCCGTGGTCGTCGTGACGACCGTGGCGACCGTGGTGACCGCCGCGGAGGCCCGCGTCGCCGTTCCGACCGCGATGACCGCCGTGACGACCGCGACTACGACGACCGTCCGCGTCGCTCCTCCCGCCGTGACGACCGCGATGACGATTTCGACGATCGCCCGCGCCGTCGTCGTTCCGACCGCGACTACGACGACCGTGACGACCGCGGCTATGACCGCGATGACCGTCCGCGTCGCCGTTCCGACCGTGACGACCGCGATTACGATCGCGACGACCGCCGTGGCGGCCGTTCCGATGATCGCCGTGGTGGCCGTCGTGGCGGTTACGATCGCAACCCGCGTTACGCGACCGACGAGAACTACGACGAGTACCGCGCCGACCGCGTGGAGCGCTCCGAGCGTCCGCGCCGCCGCGTGCGTCGCGACTTCGATCCGTTCGAGAACTGATCTCTTGCGGCATGGCCGCTCGCACTAACGGCTCGACGTCCGAGAACCGGCGTCCTCTGAGCCAACGCGGGTAGCCTGCGCCTCACTTACGGGGAGCCCCATCACGGGGCTCCCTTTTTTTGTGTTTTCTGTGCCGCGCGCCCATCCTGCACGTCAAATTACGGGTTGAAATTGTCGTTATTCGCAATTCCCCGTGTCAAATCGCCGCTTTCGGGCCCTAAAACGGCGATTTCGCACGGGGAATCATAGATATCGACAATTTCAACCCGTAATTTGGGGATGATCCGGCTTGGCGGGGCATTCGCCACGGTAAGTGAGATGGCACCGTTTCCGGATGTGGCCTGCGGCAAAGGCCGCATGCCCCTTGTGCGGCCTCAGCCCGCGAATCCGAGAATCGTGGTCTCGCGGCGGGTGAATCTCGGCGGCGTGCGTTCTACGCCGGGCTCGAATTCCTTGCCTTCGATCTGCTCGATGGCGACTTCGACCGCCCTCGCCGATCAGCCCGATGTCCTTGCCTGGGGTGACGCCGGTGAGCAGCATCATCTGCTCTATCCACGCCAGCGTCCGCGGCGAGCGGGTGTAAATGCATACGCCGTTGCCCTTCCACTCCGGGAACTTCCCTGTCAGCGGCTCGAACGATTGCCAGCGCGTGTCCTTTGCCTCGAACCGCTCCAGCTGTATCCCATGCCGTTCGGCGCATATGACGCTCTCCCGGTCGAAGATGTTGATGAACGGAAACTCGTGGTCGCCGCGCGGGTCCTCGACGATCACCGCTTTCTTCGCGCCGATGGCGTGCATCTCCCAGAACGCCATGCCCACGATCGCCTTCGTGTCGGAGTCCACGCAATGGTAGTGGTACGGCTCGCCGGGGTCGCCGTACGGCACGATGGGCAGGCCGAGTTTCATTGCGGATTTCAGACGCCCGTCATGATGCCGGATGTCCAGCATGATGAATGCGTCGACGAGGTTGCCTTTGCCCAGCCGACGCATGTCGGCGAGGTCTTCGGTCGTGCAGGTCGATGACATCAGGATGAGGTCGTAGCCGTGTTCCTTCGCGGTGGCGCGGATGGCCCGCAGGATGGGAACAGCTCCGCGCCTTGCGTGGTCTCCGTGGTTTCGGTGAGCAGACCGATGATGTGCGAGCGGTTGCTGATCATGGCCCGGGCGTGCGCGTCGGGCACGTAGCCGAGCTCCCGCATCGCCTTCTCGACTTTGTCCCGCGTCTTCTGCGAGATCGGCCGGTTGCCGCTCATGACATACGACACGGTGCTCTGCGCGACGCCGGCGAGGGCGGCCACGTCCTTCGATGATACCGTGCGGAGTGAAGGACATGGACGGCGACACGGTGACGTATCATTTCACATAGTCATGCTTCAATGGCGGCAACAACGATACGAAGGAGTGCACATGGGGTGGATCATTCTGGCGATAGTCATCGTCATCATCGCGCTGGTGCTGTGGGCGGTCGGTGCCTACAACGCGCTGGTCGCGCTGCGCAATCGCGTGAAGAACGGCTGGGCACAGATCGACGTGCAGCTCAAGCAGCGCGCCGACCTGATACCGAACCTGGTCGAAACGGTCAAGGGGTACGCCGGGCATGAATCCTCCGTGCTGACCCAGGTGACCCAGGCGCGCGCCGGAGCCGTCTCGGCCGCGGCGAACCCGAACGCGACCACCGTCGAGCGTGCCGCCGCCGAAAACGCGCTGTCCCGCGCGCTGTTCAACCTGCAGGCGACCATGGAGGCGTACCCGCAGCTGCAGGCGAACCAGAACTTCATGGATCTGCAGGCGCAGCTCAAGGACCTGGAGACGAAGATCGCCTACGCGCGGCAGTTCTACAACGATGTGGTGCTCAAGTACAACACCAAGATCGAGACGGTGCCGAGCAACATCATCGCCGGCATGTTCCACTTCGAGCAGGAACAGTACTTCCAGGCCGACGAGGGATCCCGCCAGGTGCCGCAGGTGCGTTTCTGATGCCCGACGTCACCGACCGCCGGAACCATCGCCGCTGCTGATCATTGGAGATCGCCATGAACCTGAAACGTCTGCTCCGCTCGCTGGCAACGGCGTTGGCCGGCACACTCGTCGTCTTCGCCATCGTCATCGGCGCCGGCCTGATGCTGAGCGGAAGCTCGCCCGACCTGAGCTACCGCACGCTGGACTATGACGTCGCGGTTCAGGCCGACGGCAGCCTGAAGGTTACCCAGCACATCGACATGAAGCTCCGCGCGCGCGACGGCGATACGCCATGGCGGCAGCTGTACCAGAAGTACACGCTGCGAGAGGACGGCCTGACCAACATCACCGACATCAGCGTGCGCAACGTCACCGCCGGCGAAAACTATGAGCAGGGCGCGCTGGCATCGCCGGCCGACCATTCCGATACGTCATGGGACCGCGAATACGCCGGGCACTGGTACATCGCGGACGTGACCGACGGGGCCGAGAACCCCCAGCCGTTCGATCCCGCCAAGGACGGGTACGAGATCAGCGACAACACGACCTCGCGGCGGTCGAAAGACGTGGAGATCGGCTGGAACATCCCCGCGACCAAAAAAGCCAGCAGTCTCAAGTTCGACGTGACGATGACGCTCCACGGCGGCACCACGCTCTACAAGGACGTGGCATCGTGGCAGTGGGAGCCGTTCGGTGACAGCAACCTGATCCCCATCGGCAAGGTCACCGGAATTGTGCGCTTCCCCGACGGCATCGACGCCTCCAGCAGCTGGGCATGGCTGCACTACGCCGGCGTCTCCGAAACCTCCCGGATGGACGACGGCTCGCTGCGTTTCAGTGCGTCCGATGTTCGCGCCGGTCAGTATCTCGACGTGGTGGCGGCCTATGACGCTTCCGCCGTCAAGCCTCCGTCCGGATGGCGGCAGGGCGATGCCGCGTGGGTGCGCCAGCAGACCGGCCGCACGTACCTGCCGAAGCTGAAGCAATCCGAAGGCCAGCAGGAAATCGCGTGGCGGCAACAGCAGGCCGGCCCGGCCCGCGTGCGCGTGGCCTTGTGGATCGCAGTAGTCCTTGCCGGATTGGTGCTGTTCGTCATCGGCATGGTCGCGGCGGTGCGCAGCTATCGCGAATCCCAATACCACGGCGACATCGAATACTGGCGTGAGCCGCCGGACATGAGCCCTGCCTCGGCCGCGAAGATGGCGGATGTCATGGGACTGTCCAAGGGCAGTGTCGACTCGCTGCAGATGACGGCGACGATGCTGTCGCTCGCCTCGAAGAAGGCGATCGCCATCTATCCGGGTCCGTCGAGCCTGTACCGGGGCGTCGACATGAGCAATGCCGACAACGTGCGTCTGGCCGGCATGATTGGCGCCGACGAGGGCAAGGCGAAGTCGCTGGGCAAGACGATGACCATAGTGCTGCTGCCGGCGGGATTCGACAAGGACGCGAAGCGGGAGCTCAACCTGAGCCAGAGCGAGCGTGCCGCGCTGAGCCTGATGCAGAAGGTCTCCAAGCGCGTCGGCTCTCCCGTGTTCGATCTGGACGGCATGAAGCGGCATTGCGAGGACTGGAAGAACGGGTACAAGGCGCTGAACCTGTTCACCGAAGCGTGCTCGTCCGAGTTCGCGATGCTCGGAGCGACGCGCAACGGCGGCACGCTGGCCAGCTGGATGGGCGGCCTCGGCGCCGCGCTGGCGCTGGTCTCCGGCATCATCGCGGTGTTCGGCGGTAATATCGCACTGGCACTGATCATTTCCGCACCGATCATGATGCTGTCGATCGTCGTGTGCTCATATGCTGCGTCCAGTGCGCTGACGTCTTCCGGCCAACGGTATGCGGGACAGGTGCAGGGACTGTACCGGTATCTGCAGGATTTCAGCAATTTCAGTGACCGCGGGGTGGCCGACATGGTGCTGTGGGACCGGTATCTGGTGTATGCCGCGGCATTCGGCATTTCGGACCGCGTGATGGCGGAGTTCGCCAAGGCGTACCCGCAGGTGACCGATCCGCAATGGCTGGACGCGCATGGCGCCGGCTCGCTGCTGTACTGGAGCTACCGCCCGTACGGGTATGGCTATATGGGCGGTCCGACCGCCGGGGCGGGTGCCGGCGGCGTCGGCGGTGGTTTCGACCCGGCGTCGTTCAGCGCGAACTTCGGTGACTTCGGCGCGCGGCTGAATGCCGGTTTCTCCGAGATCGGCTCCGTCATCCACGCGGCGACGTCCGGTGGTGGCGGTTTCGGCGGTATCTCGGGCGGTTCGTTCTCGGGCGGCGGCGGTTTCGGGGGCTCCTCCGGCGGCATTGGCGGCGGATCTTTCGGAGGCCGCTGAAGTCACGCTCTCAAAACTCGCAGATAGAGGGGCTTCTCGACTGAAAAGCCCCTCTATCTGCGAGTTTTGAGAGCGCAACCTCAGCTAAGCGCGTGGTCGATGTCGCGAATCAGGTCGTCCGTATCCTCCAGACCGACGGCGAGACGGAAGAAACCCTGATGGAACCCGGGCGGATACAGGTACTGCCGTTCGTCGTCTTCGCCCAGTAACACGATGAGGCTTTCGTCATGGCCGAGCGACACCGCCGACGTGATGACGTTGAGTTTGCTGACGAAACGGTTGTGTCCGTCATGGTCGGTGTTCAGTCCGAACGTGAGTACCCCGCCGAAACCGGCGTCCGGGCGGGCGAGCTGGCTGGCGGCGAATGCGTGATGCGGGTGCGATTCGAGCCCCGGATACGCCACGAACCGCAACCGCGGCAGTGATTGCAGGTGCTCGGCGATGGCCTGGGCCGAGGCGTTGTGCTGCCTCATGCGCAGCGGCATCGTGACCGAGCCGCGGTTGATGAGCCATGCGTTGAATGGCGAATTGAACGTATTGTCCACTCCGGCAAAATCTGGTTGAGCAGACGGTATGCGGCGATGTAGGTCGTGTCGGAGAAGATCGCGTGGTCGCCGCGGTTCAGCATGGTCGTGAACGTGGCCGCCAGCGGAGTGGCGGCGCTGGCGAGCGCCTACGCGCGTAACCGGTGCGATTCCAACGGTTGATAGCCTCTCATACAAAGAACCGTCGCGCTGAGGGGCGCAGAGGTACCGCTCAAAGCGTCACTGTGTGAGGCCACCGTCACTGTGTGCGCCCTCGCACGGTGACGCAATTTCAGCCACCGTGCGAGGGCACACATCCGTCAGAAGTCCCAGTCCTCGTCGTCGGTCTCCTCGGCCTTGCCCATCACGTAGGACGAGCCGGAGCCGGAGAAGAAGTCGTGGTTCTCGTCGGCGTTCGGCGACAGCGCCGCCAGAATCGCCGGGTTCACGTCGCACGCCTCGGCCGGGAACAGCGCCGGATACCCGAGGTTCATCAGGGCCTTGTTGCCGTTGTAGCGCAGGAACTTCTCCACGTCGTCGGTCAGTCCCACACGCTCGTACAGCGACTCGGTGTATTCCACCTCGTTGTCGTACAGCTCATTGAGCAGGTTGTACGTGTACTCGCGCATCTCCTCGCGCTTCGCGTCGCTCACCCGCTCAAGCCCGCGCTGATACTTGTAGCCTATGTAATACCCGTGCACGGCCTCGTCGCGGATGATTAGACGGATCACGTCGGCCGTGTTCGTCAGCTTCGCGTGCGCCGAGAAATACATCGGCAGGTAGAAGCCGGAGTAGAAGAGGAACGATTCGAGCAGCGTGGAGGCGACCTTGCGCTTCAGCGGACTGTCGCCCTCGTAGTAGTCGAGCACGATTTCGGCCTTCTTCTGCAGGAACTCGTTGCGCTCGCTCCAGTCGAACGCCGCGTCGATCTCCTTGGTGGAGCACAGCGTCGAGAAGATGCTCGAATAGCTTTTGGCGTGCACGGACTCCATGAACGCGATGTTCGTGTACACGGCCTCCTCGTGCGGGGTGAGCGCGTCGGGAATCAGCGAGACCGCGCCGACCGTGCCCTGAATCGTGTCGAGTAGCGTGAGTCCGGTGAACACGTGCATGGTGAGCGTGTGCTCGTCGTCACTCATCTTCTGCCAGCTGGGGATGTCGTTGGAGACGGGAACCTTCTCGGGCAGCCAGAAGTTGCCGGTCAGGCGGTCCCATACTTCGAGATCCTTCTCGTCCTCCAGACGGTTCCAGTTGATCGCGGAGACGCGGTCGATGAGCTTGAGCGGTTTGCGCGGTACGGAGATTGGTGCCATGGTTGTCTGCCTTTCGTTGTTGGGGGTGGTCTGTTACGTTCTTTCGGATGACGTCGATCTCGTCGTCGGCGGGTTTGTCTTCAAACTCCTCCGGCGCGGTCAGACGGAGTATGAGCCGGTAGATCATTGGCGACATGTGGGTTCCTTGAGTTGCGGGCGTGCGCAGGGCTGTGGAGCGGAATTGGTGGATGACGTGTGTGGAGACCGCCGTCTGAGGCCGAAGGCGTACGAAGGTACGTCGAGCGCCGAAGAAAGGCGGTATACGCATACATCATCCACCGATTCCTCAGAGCGTGCAGGAGACGCAGCCTTGCACCTCGGTCCCTTCCAGCGCCTGCTGGCGGATGCGGATGTAGTAGAGGGTCTTGATGCCCTTGCGCCAGGCGTAGATCTGGGCCTTGTTGAGGTCGCGGGTGGTGGCGGTGTCGGGGAAGAACAGCGTGAGCGAGAGTCCCTGGTCCACATGCTGCGTGGCTTCGGCATAGGTGTCGACGATGGCCTTCCAGCCGATTTCGTAGGCGTCCTTGTAGTATTCGAGGTTCTCGTTGGTCATGTAGGCGGCCGGGTAGTAGACGCGCCCGAGCTTGCCTTCCTTGCGGATCTCGATCTTGGAGGCGATCGGGTGGATCGACGAGGTGGAATGGTTGATGTACGAGATCGAGCCGGTGGGCGGCACGGCCTGCAGGTTCTGGTTGTAGATGCCGTCGCGCAGGATGTCGTCGCGCAGCTCGGCCCAGTCGGCCTCGGTCGGGATTGCGACGCCGAAACGCTCGAACAGGGCGCGCACGAGTTCGGTGCGCGGGGCGAGGGAGCGGCGGCCGTCGGTGTACTTGTCGAAATAATTGCCCTCGCCGGCCGGCTTGGCGTACGCCGAATCGGCGAAACCGCGAAACGCCGTGCCGTGCTCGACGGCCAGCGTGTGCGAGGCGCGGTAGGCGTGGTAGGCGACCGTCATGAAATACATGTCGGTGAAGTCGAGCGCTTCCTCGGAACCATACTGGATGCCCTCGCGGGCGAGGAAACCGTGCAGGTTCATCTGTCCCAGGCCGATCGCGTGCCCTTCATCGTTCGCGCGGCGGATCGAGGGCACCGCGTCGATGCGCGTGTGCTCGGACACCGACGTCAGGGCGCGAATCGCCGTCTCGACGGTGCCGGCCAGGCCCGCGTCCATCGCCTTGGCGATGTTCAGCGAGCCGAGGTTGCAGGACACGTCGCGCCCGACGTGCGAGTAGGTCAGGTCCTCGTTGTAGGAGCTCGCCTCCTGCACCTGCAGGATTTCGGAGCACAGGTTCGACATCGTGATGCGCCCGGCGATCGGGTTCGCGCGGTTCACCGTGTCCTCGAACACGATGTACGGGTAGCCGGATTCGAACTGGATTTCGGCCAGCGTCGTGAAGAACTCGCGCGCGTCGATATAGGTTTTCCTGATGCGGTCGTCGGCCACCATCTCGTCGTAATGCTCGGTGACGGAAATGTCGGCGAACGGCTTACCGTACACGCGCTCCGCGTCATACGGGCTGAACAGCGCCATCTTGGCCTTCTTCTTGGCCAGCTCGAACGTGACGTCCGGGATTACGACGCCCAACGCCAGTGATTTGATGCGAATCTTCTCGTCGGCGTTCTCGCGCTTCGTGTCGAGGAAGCGCAGGATGTCCGGATGATGCGCATTGAGGTACACCGCGCCGGCACCCTGCCTCGCGCCAAGCTGGTTCGCGTACGAGAACGAGTCCTCCAGCAGCTTCATGACCGGAATCACGCCGCTCGACTGGTTCTCGATGTGCTTGATCGGGGCACCGAGCTCGCGAAGATTGCTGAGCAGCAGCGCCACGCCGCCGCCGCGCTTCGACAGCTGCAGGGCCGCGTTGATGCCGCGAGAGATCGACTCCATGCTGTCTTCGATGCGCACGAGGAAGCAGCTGACCGCCTCGCCGCGCTGCGCCTTGCCGAGGTTCAGGAACGTCGGCGTGGCCGGCTGGAACGCGCCGGAGAGCATCTCGTCGAGGTATTCGACGGCCCGCTGCTCGTTGCCGGCCGCCAATTCGAGCGCGACCGCCGCGCAACGCTGCGGGAAGTCCTCCAGATACAGTTTGCCGTCGAACGTCTTCAGCGCGTATGACGTGTAGAACTTGAACGCGCCCAGGAACGTGCCGAACTCGAATCCGGAGGATTCGGCGTGCGCGTAGAAGCCGTCCAGGAACTCGGGGGAGTAGCGTTCGAACACCGCCGGGGCGTAATACTGGTGGTTGATCAGGTAGCGCAGGCGCTCGCCGGTGGATTCGAAGCGCTTCGTGTTCGTGGCCACGTGGCCGGTGACGTATTCGCGTTCGGCGGCCTTGTCCTTACCGAACTGGATGCGCCCATCGGCGTCGTACAGGTTCAGCATCGCGTTGAGCGCATGGTAGTCGTGCGCCGGATCGTACTGCTCGACAGTGGTGTCGGTGGTGTTGTCGAGCGGCAGCTCGGTGTCGGTGAAGTCAGTCATGAGTATAGTTTTCCCTTGGAGTAACTGGAATAACGGTGATTGTGGCGCGTTCAGCCGCGGTGGTCCCGGAAGAAACGCACGAGTCCATCGCGCACCTTGCGCGTGTCTTCGCGCGTGCCCATAAGCTCGAAACGGTAGAGGAACGGCACGCGGCATTTCGCGGCGATGATGTCACCTGCCGCGCAGTATGCGGTGCCGAAATTGGTGTTGCCGGACGCGACCACGCCGCGGATCCACGCGCGGTTCGCTGGATTGTTGAGGAAGCGCTTCACTTGCGGCGGCACGGCCTTTTTCGCGTCGCCGCCGCCGTAGGTCGGCACCATCAGCACGTACGGCTCGCGCACGTTGAGCGGCGCCGAGCCCGGCTTGAGGGGGATGCGGTACACGGCGATGCCGATGCCGCTCAGCTGGCAGGACTCGATGAACCGGGCCGTGTTCTCGGAGGCGGAGGAGAAGTACACGACCGCGCCGATGTGCTCGACCGTGTTGCCGGCCGGCTGCTCGGGGGTGCTGGGCGTGGTGCTGTCGGCGGCGGGGATGGCGTGCGCGGCGGTCAGGTCGATCGGGGTGCTGCGCGGATGAGGCTGGGGCATGCCGGGGGCGCGGCCGTTCATGCGGCCACCGGCGCGGTCTTCTTGGCCAGTTTCTTGGCCAGCTCGCGAATCAGGTCCGGGCGGTAGCCGGTCCAGGATGCATCGGGGGTGATCACGACGGGAGCCTGCTGGAAGCCGGCCTGCTGCAGCTGTGCCAGGGTCTCCGGATTCTGCTCCAGGTTCACGGTCTCGAAAATCACGCCCTGCTTGGTGAGCTGGCGCTTGGTGGCGTCGCACTGCGGGCAATACGGTTTGGTGAACACGGTGACGGTCATGTTGCTCCCTTGATGCGCTGGGGTGAACGTGTTGACTCGCTCAGACTACAGCGTTGTAATTTGCAGTCAAGAACCCCTACAAGTCGTGTCGCGCGCAGTGTGTGGTCACTATATGTAGTGTTTCGTTGGGATGATGCCGATTTTGGGCGATGGTGGATTTTTGGTGTCGGTGTGAAATGTGGGGATAGTCACATGAGCGGTCTCCGGGCGGATTTGTAGCAGCGAACGGTTCTCAATAAGAAAGGTGCGAGCCTGCTGTCGGCCGAAATGAACATCAAAATCGGCTGAGCCCTGGAATTCCGGGACTTTGCCTATTTGTGCGATTGTGCGAAATTGTGCGGAATCCTCGCACGTTTCTTATTGAGAACCGTTCGCTGCTACCGGGGTCGTATCCGCCGCGGCCTCGGCGTATTGTGGAGGGCGACACTATATGACCATCAAGGAGATGCACATGGTACTGCACCGCAACCTCGGTCCGTTCGGCACCACCGCCATCGGCCTCGGCGAAATGCCGCTGACCATCGAGAACAACCTCGGCCACGATAAGGGCATCGAGACCATCCACGCCGCACTCGACGCCGGCTGCCGTCACCTCGACACGGCTTGGGCCTACTACTGCTCCGGCGGCGAAGAGCAGACCGGTGAAAAGCTGATCCGCGAGGCCATGGCCTCTTGGAACGGCCCGAAGGATGAGGTCACCATCGCCACCAAGGTCGGTCATTTCCGCAACTTCACCGACGGCCGCCCCACCTGGGACGTGGACGGGCACCCCGAAAACCTGATCAAGCGCGGCAAGGAGAGCGCGCTCGCGCTCGGCGTCGACACGATTGACCTGCTCTACTTCCATCGCCCCGACCCGAAGGTGCCGTACAACGAGTCCGTCGAAGCCATCAAGCAGCTGGTGGACGAGGGCGTGGCGCAGGAGGCCGGCATCTCCAACGCTTCCATCGAGCAGATCGACATCGCGCGCGGCATCCTCGGCGACAAGCTCATCGCCGTGCAGAACCAGTACTCGCCGATCTACCTCGACACCGCCGATACGCTGGAATACACGGCGAAAGTCGGTCTGAACTTCGTGTGCTGGAGCCCGCTGGGCGGCTTCCGCAAGCCCAAGGACGAAACCAAGTTCGACCCGTTCCGCGAGATCGCGGCGGCTCGTGGCGTCTCCTACCAGCAGGTCGTGCTCGCGTGGGAGCTCGCCAAGGGCGACCATGTCTTCGTCATCCCCGGCGCCCACCGCCCCGAGACCATCCTCGACAGCCTGCATGCCGGCGATTTGGAGCTCACCCCCGACGAGCTTGTGAGGCTTTAAGGCGACAGGCTCTCAAAACTCGCAGATACACCGGTGGAATAGCGGTTTTCCTTGTCTATCCGCGAGTTTTGAGAGTCTGCTTTTGTAGTCTCACTGGAGTCTTGCGACTCCAGGGCATGGCCACCCCAGTCATGCGTTGCATGAGGTGGATTCTAGTGGTGGTTGCAGCACCTGAGGTTTGAGCGGCCTTCCATGGCCACGTTGTCGGTTGTTGAGGCTATCACGCGGTGTCGAGTAGTTCGATGATCTTCTCGCTTGGTTTCATGAAGCCGAGGGTTTTGCGTGGCCGGTCGTTGAGTTCCTCGGCGACCGCGTCGAGGTAGT
>OGRN01000486.1_pt1 | contig 37911 bp, 38 predicted proteins | sample 1553401 | NCBI WGS metagenome assembly OGRN01 (sample SAMEA2580096, study PRJEB22360) | human gut metagenome | biome: human gut; feature: human-associated habitat; material: faeces | place: Denmark | collected 2008/2010 | reverse complement strand
CTTTGCGGACATTTAAGGAGATATAAAAAGATAGTCAAAAAGACATATATAATTTTAATCAAATATATACATTTCATATGACGGGGTTTATTTATGAATAAAACAAATAAGACGGTTGCATTCTGCAGCCTGCTCATTATTCTGGCCGCCCAGCTGAGTGTCAATCTATTTTTTGCTGACTTTGAAATCTCTGTAGCAGTCACGCTGCTGCCGATATTTTTATTTCTCACTGACCGTTTTCCTCTGCTGCCGACCACACTATGTTCCGCGGCAGGCGTCTTTTTGATGAGACTTTTTATTTCCTGGATCCGCCGCGGAAGTTTCCAGGGCGCTGCAAGCTTATTTCCGGAAATTATTTTTTATCTCAGCTACGGTATCCTGCTGTATCTTTTTTATGGGCTTTTCCAGAAAATGGATCTTGGTATCAGGCCTTTTCTCATTGTCCTGGCCGGAATCGACTACTTTTCCAATCTTCTGGAGCTGTTATTCCGCGCCGGAATGGATGCCCTCGATGCCTCCGCACAGCTGGGCATTTTCCTGGTTGCCGTGCTGCGTACACTGATCGTCGCATGCGTGCTGTTCCTGTTCGGGCAATACCGGCGGATTCTTCTGAGACGGGAACATGAAAAACGCTATCAGGATCTGCTTCTTCTGATTTCCAGACTGAACGGAGAGGTTTTATGGATGGAAAAAAATACTTCTCTGATCGAAAGTACTATGAACACTTCCTATCAGCTGTACGAGACTCTGAAATCTTCAGACGACCATCCAGAGCTTGCCCGGTCAGCGCTTGCCGTGGCAAAGGATATCCACGAGATCAAAAAAGAATATCTTATGATCATGCGCGGCATTTCCGAAGTACTGGATCAGGAACTTAGAAGCGACGGTATGTATGTGGACGAGATCCTGCAGCTTCTGAAAAGTGCCGTTATCCGCCTTGGAAAGGACCAGGGAAAACAGGTTTCCATCCACATCCACTGCCCTCATAAGCTTTTTACGGCCCAGCATTATGCATGGATGTCCATTTTCCGTAACCTGTTTACCAATGCCCTGGAAGCGGAAAAAGGGCCGCAGGTACACATCGAAGTCCTCCAGACATTTTCCGGAGACGACTGTATATTCCAGGTGACGGATCACGGGCCCGGGATTCCCAGCGAGAATCAGGAAGAAATCTTCCAGCCCGGATTTTCTACAAAGATCAATTATGAGACCGGGGAGGTCAGCCGTGGGCTTGGCCTGAATCTTGTACAGGATCTGATCAGGAATCAGTTCCAGGGCAGAATCTTGCTTTCGTCCCACCCCGGAAATACGACATTTACGCTCACGATACCAAAGACGGTTTTTACACAGAAAGGATGATACCAATGAAATTTTATCTGCTTGACGACGACAAACATGTACGGATGATCTTAAAACAGATCATCACCGACCGGGAACTGGGGACTGTGTGCGGTTCCGGCAGCAATGGACATGAAGGACTGGAAGATGTTTTTGACCTTGCTCCGGATATCATCATTGTAGATCTTCTGATGCCGGAAATGGACGGGATTACCTTCGTAGAACAGGCAAAGGCAAAGCTTCCGGACACTGCCTTCGTCATGCTGTCCCAGGTGTCATCCAAAGAAATGATCTCTGCGGCTTACGAAGCCGGAATCGAATTTTTTATTCAGAAGCCGATCAACAGCATCGAAGTGGAAAATGTCATTCAGAAGGTACGCCAGAATCTCTCTATGAAACGCACACTTCAGAAAATGCAGGAGCTTTTTACCGAAGATATCCCGGGGACGATTCCGGAGGATCCAGGCAGCCCTGTCACAGAGCAGTCCCGGGAAAACCAGGTGATTTCCTCCCTTTCCGAATCCCTTTCCACTCTCCAGACCATTCTTAAAAAGCTTGGGATCGCCGGAGACATCGGGAGCCGGGACATCATAACCGTAGTGGAATATATGATCCAGAACCATGCAGAAATCAGTGATCTGACTCTCAATGACCTCTGCAGCCATTTCAGCGATACTCCGAAATCTATGGAACAGAGAATCCGCCGGGCAGCATCCGCCGGGCTTGTCAACCTGGCTCATCTGGGTCTGGAGGACTACGGAAACGAAATCTTTACTGAATATTCCAATACTCTTTACAACTTTGAACAGGTCCGCAGAGAAATGGATTTTATCCGTGGGAAAAGTGACCGGCACGGGAATGTAAAGATCAAAAACTTTCTGAATGCCCTGGTCGTATACAGCGTGCACAAATAAGGCTTTTCATTTCACGAAGCACCAGCATGATTTTGTACATTTTTTACAAAATTATTCTGATGCTTCTTTTTTTATTGTTTCTTTTGACACCATTTGAAACTTTTTGAAACCCGGCATTTATATTTATTTCATCAATAAATGACCAAATATATTCAAAAAGCAAACAAGAAACGGAGGACTCAAAAATGATGACAATCTTATCTGGTATCGGTTTACTCTTAGTGGCACTGGCTGGTTTTTCACTCTTCAGCCTGAAGATGCCAAAAGGACAGCTTGCCATGTCCGGTATGGCAAATGCCGCGGTTGCTACCTTCCTGGTAGAGGCGATCCACAAATACATCACCGGAGACCTGTTCGGCATTGAATTTTTCCGCACGGTCGGCGAGACATCCGGAAGTCTGGGCGGCGTCGCAGCCGCGATCATGGTTCCATTAAGTATGGGCGCCAATCCTGTTCTTTCTGTCGTTGCAGGCGTGGCCGTTGGTTCTTACGGAATCCTGCCTGGATTTATTGCCGGCTACCTGGTCGGTATGATTTCTCCATTGATCGAGAAAAAACTGCCGGAGGGATTAAACATCATCCTGGGCGCGCTTCTGATCGCTCCTTTCTCCCACCTCATCGCTATGGCATCGGATCCTGTAGTCACAGTGGTACTCACCCGGATTGGCGGTACAATCACGGCTGCCACAGAACAGTCACCGATCGTCATGGGATTTCTGCTGGGAGGTATCATGAAGATGATCTGTACTTCACCACTAAGCTCCATGGCACTGACAGCCATGCTGGGACTGTCTGGTCTCCCCATGGGAATCGCCGCTATTGCCTGTGTCGGCGGCTCTTTTACAAACGGCATCATCTTTGCAAGGCTGAAGCTGGGGAACAAGAGCAACGTGATCGCTGTCATGCTGGAACCTCTGACCCAGGCAGACATCGTAACCACCAACCCGATTCCGATCTACTGCTCCAACTTCTTTGGAGGAGGACTTGCCGGAATCTCTGCCGCAGCCTTCCACATCGTCAATAATGCGCCGGGAACTGCATCACCTATTCCTGGACTTCTGGCGCCTTTTGCCTTCAATTCACCCCTTCAGGTCGTGCTGGCTCTTACCTTTGCCATTGCCGGTGGAAGCCTGGCCGGTTTTGTGGGAAGTCTGGTTTTCAAAAGCCACAAAAAAAGAACAGTGGAGGCTGCTTCCACCGTTACCGTCGGAATCTGATTACTGTTCATCTGCTTTAAAAAGGGAAAAGTCCCGGGATTTCTTGCTCCCGGGACTTCATTTCTTTCTTCTATTCTTCTTTACGTCTCAAAATGTCATACAGATCGGCTTTTCCGCCGTCCAGTTCCACATAGAGAACCTGTTTTGGATGGGGCGCGCTCTCCATCTCCTGTCCTTCCTCATCCAGGATGCGGCGCACCGTCACCAGAACATTTTCTCCACCAGGCTTCATGATCTCGATCGTCTCACCTGTAGAAAACTTATTTCTCTGCTCAATCTGGTACAGTCCGTCTTTTTCTCCTCCGATGATCCCCAGATACGTATACTCCTTGACATACGTGTTATTATCATAAATCTGCGACTCTTCATCCGGTTTTCCAAAATAAAATCCTGTTGTAAACTGACGGTAGGTACATCCTCTGATCTGTTCCAGATACCAGGGCATGTTTGCCTCATATTTCCTGGGATCTTCCAGATAATCATCGATCGCTTTCCGGTAGGTTCTTGCCACTGTAGCTACATAAAGGGCCGTCTTCATCCGGCCTTCGATCTTAAAGCTGTCGATCCCGGCATCAATCATCTCCGGAATATGTTCGATCATACACAGATCCTTTGAATTGAAAATGTAGGTCCCTCTCTCATTTTCATAAACCGGCATGTATTCTCCAGGCCTGGTCTCTTCTACCACCGCATATTTCCAGCGGCAGGGATGGGTGCAGGCCCCATGATTGGCATCTCTCCCGGTAAAATAATTACTTAAGAGGCAACGGCCCGAATAAGAGATACACATGGCTCCATGGATAAAGCTTTCAATCTCCATCTCTTCCGGAATCCGTTCCCGGATTTCTTTGATCTCCTTTAAAGACAACTCCCTGGCAGACACCACTCTTTTTGCCCCCTGCTTCCACCAGAAAAGATAGGTACCGTAATTCGTATTATTAGCCTGGGTACTGATATGGCGCTCAATCTCGGGGCAGATCTCTTTTGCCATCTCAAAAATGGCGGGATCTGCAATGATCAACGCATCCGGCTGTAATTCTTTTAATTCTCGCAGGTACTCCTCTACCCCTGGAAGGTCATCATTGTGAGCCAGGATATTTACCGTCACATGCACCTTCGCGCCATGCTCATGTGCGAAGGCAATCCCTTCTTTCATATCCTCCATTGAAAAATTCTTCGCCTTCGCCCGCAGGCCAAAAGCCTCCCCGCCAATATACACCGCGTCTGCTCCAAAGACCACTGCGGTCTTTAAGACCTCCAGACTGCTGGCAGGGATCAGTAATTCCGGACGTTTCCGCTCCATGAATTTCATTCTCCTCTCTTTTTCTCACTTTACTGGCTGTTCCTTTTCTTCACGCTCAGAGCCACGCCGTCTCCCAGCGGAAGGATGGACGTTTCCAGATCCTCCCGGTGTTTCAGCTCATACAGGTATTCCCTCATCCGGCTGTGGATCGTCCGGTCCCGTCTCTCCACCGCGAACCGGGATTCGATCAGGTTGCCGTCCTGCAGCACATTATCCGACATGAGTACACCGCCAGTCTCCAGAATCCTTAAAACCTCCGGCAGATAACGAATGTACTGTCCCTTCGCCGCATCCATAAACACCAGATCATAGGGTCCGTCCAGGGACTTCAGCACATCCATGGCATCCCCCTCGATCAGCGTGATCACATCATCTTTTCCTGCTCTGTGGAAATTCTCCCGGGCAATCGGGATCCTCTTTTCAAATTTCTCGATAGTCGTAATATGGGCGCCTTCCGGCATATATTCACTCATCAGAAGAGCAGAAAAACCAACCGCTGTGCCTACCTCCAGGATCCGCCTGGGCTGCATAAGCTCCAGCAGCACCTTAAGAAGACTCTGCGTCTCCTTACGGATGATCGGCACATAGGATGCAAGCGCTTCACGCTCAATCGCCTCCAGATAAGACTTTTCCGGGCTCTCCAACGAACGCAGATACGTCGCAAGCCTCTCATGATTCATCAATTGGGACACCCCTTTTCGCAATTTGGGACGTACACCTTTTGCAAAGGTGTACGTCCCCTTTCACAGTTTGTTCACATTTATACATCCATAATGATCGGCAGGATCATCGGGCGGCGCTTGGTCCGCTTCCAGATAAATTCGTTCATCGTGTCCCGGATCACCAGCTTGATCTTGCTCCAGTCAGCATTACGCTGGTGCATCAGGCAGTCTTCTACTGCATCCATCAGCACGTGCCTTGCCTCTTCCATCAGCCCTTCTGACTCCCGGACATAGACAAAACCACGGGATACGATATCCGGACCGGCCAACAGACGGTTGCTTCCCTTCTCCAGTGTGAGCACTACGATCAGGATGCCATCTTCTGCCAGATGCTGGCGGTCACGCAGCACGATGTTTCCCACATCGCCGACTCCAAGTCCGTCCACCAGGATTGAGCCGGTGTGCACTTTGTCTACTACCTTGGCCTCCTGGCTGTTTAACTCCAGCACGTCTCCGGACTGGAGGATAAAAATATTTTCCTTTGGTATTCCCAGAGACAGTGCCAGTTCTGCATTGGCCTTCAGGTGCCGGTATTCTCCGTGTACCGGAATCGCATATTTGGGCTTTACCAGGGAATATATCAGCTTCAGTTCCTCCTGACAGGCATGCCCTGACACATGTACATCCTGGAAGATCACGTTTGCTCCCTTTGCCGACAGCTCATTGATCACACGAGAGACCGATTTCTCATTTCCAGGGATCGGATTCGAACTCAGGATGACTGTATCGCCCGGCATAATGGTTACCTTCTTGTGGATATCCGCCGCCATCCGAGACAAAGCAGCCATAGACTCGCCCTGGCTTCCTGTCGTAATCAGCACCGTCTTCTCCGGCGGATAATTCTTCATCTGATCGATCTCGATCAACGTCTTATCCGGCACGTTCAGATATCCAAGCTCACGCGCCACCTGGATGATGTTGACCATACTCCGGCCTTCCACCACCACTTTCCGGTCATACTTGCAGGCAGTGTTGATGATCTGCTGCACCCGATCCACATTCGATGCAAAGGTGGCAATGATCAGCCTGGTATTCTGATGCTCTGCAAAAATATGGTCAAAGGTGATACCCACCGTCCGTTCTGACTGGGTAAATCCTTTTCTCTCCGCATTGGTACTGTCACTCATCAGCGCCAGCACGCCTTTCTTTCCAATCTCAGCAAACCGCTGCAGGTCGATAGCATCTCCAAATACCGGTGTATAATCCACCTTAAAGTCTCCCGTGTGGACCACGATCCCGGCCGGAGAATAAATCGCCAGAGCCGCCGCATCCTGGATACTGTGGTTGGTCTTGATAAACTCAATCCGGAAATTTCCCAGATTGATAGACTGTCCGTGTCTGACCACCTTTCTCCTGGTGCTGCGCAGAAGATTATGCTCAGCCAGCTTCCGCTCGATAATCCCCATCGTCAGCTTTGTCGCATAGACAGGAAGGTTCATTTCCCTGAGTACATAAGACAGCGCGCCGATATGATCCTCATGTCCGTGCGTGATCACAAATCCCTTGACCTTCTGGATATTATCCTTGAGATAAGATACATCCGGGATCACCAGATCAATTCCAAGCATGTCATCCTCCGGGAATGCAAGTCCGCAGTCCACGACAATAATACTGTCTTCATACTCAAAGGCAGTAATATTCATTCCGATCTTTTCCAGTCCTCCAAGCGGAATGATACGCAGTTTTCCATTGTTTTCTTTCTTCAAATTTACACCTCCATGTGCTTTTCCGTACTATTTTGCCTTATCTGGCACTCTTTGCATTGTCCATAGAATTTTAATTCGTGGTCTAACACATGGAATCCTGTTTCTTCCTCGATCCGATGTTCCAGTTCCTCCAATAAATCATCGTAAAAAGGCAGTACTTTTCCACAAGTCTTACAGATCAGATGATGGTGATGGTGCCTTCCCTCGCCGGCCCCCGGCTCTCCGATTTCATAGCGCACACATCCGTCATCCAGATTGATCCGATCCACCAATTGCATTTCCAGTAACAACTGCACAGTCCGGTAAATAGTGGCCAGTCCGATCTCCGGATAGTCCTCTTTTACCATTTCATAGATATCCTCGGCAGTCATATGCCTGTCACGGTGATCTGCCAGGACCTCTAATACAAGCAACCTTTGATTGGTCACCTTTAATCCTTTTTCTTTCAGCATTTCCTTGAATTTTTCTTTACTGATAGGCATATCTGTATATTACCTTTCAATCTCTACATCTTCCAGAAGTTCCTCAAATACTCTGGACACAGCGTTCAGCTCCACATCATCGTCCACGATCTCGTAGACAGACTCTGTTCCCTCTTCCTTCGCTGTCTCCTTCAGTATCAGACACTGCGCCTCGTCATCCTCTGAATCTGCCACCAGAATATAGTTCATCCCATTTACCATGGTCTGTTCCAGCACAAAAAATTCTACTTCCTGCATCTCTTCAGACATGAATTTGATTTTTTCCATATATTTTACACCCCGAACACGTCTTCATTCCGGATCGAATCCAGATATCCCTGTAATATAAAAACAGCCGCAATCTGATCAACATACTTCTTGCGGTCTTCACGTCTTACCTTATTCTCGATCAACGTCCGTTCTGCTTCCACCGTCGTCAGGCGCTCGTCCCACATCACGACCGGAAGGCCGGTCCGTCTTTCAAGCATCCGTCCGAATTCCATAGATTTTTCTGCCCGATCCCCAATATCGTTATTCATATGCTTCGGAAGTCCGAGTACAATCTTCTCCGCCTGGTACTCCTGTATCAGCGCCTCGATACGGGCGCAGGTCTTCCTCAGCTTGTTTTCATCCTTTCTGGTAATCGTCTCCACCGCCTGGGCAGTGATCCTTAAGGGATCACTGATCGCTACTCCCACGGTTCTGGAGCCATAATCCAACCCCATGATCCTCATATCTATTATCCCCAGCCGTTGTGCTCGATATACGTCTTCAGCATCTCTTCTACCAGTTCATCCCGTTCCATCTTCATGATCAGACTTCTGGCGCCGTTATGGCTGGTGATATATGTCGGATCTCCGGACATAATATACCCTACCATCTGGTTCACCGGATTATATCCTTTTTCGCTCAAAGCCTTGTACACAATCTCAAGAATATCTTTTGCCTGAATCTGTGGACCGCTTTCTACCTGAAAAAACTGAGTGCTGCTTAAATCTTTCATATACTCACGTCCTCCAATCATACTTCATTTTTTATTCTACATGATAAGCATTGAAAATTCAATGAATTATTTGAAAAGGATTCTCTATTTCTATCTGGACCAGACGGTTGACCAGATTTTCCCCGGACTTTATACCCACTTTCACATATTCTCTGGTATGTCCGACCTGATAGAGTTCCCCGTTTCTTTCCACCTCTTCCTCCACAAGGACTTCCTGCGTCGTCCCCAGGAGACGGCTTTCATAGGCCTCCTGCTTTTTCCGGCTCAGTTCCAGAAGGACCGCGCTGCGCTCCGTCTTTACCTGTTCGGGTACCTGATCCTTCATAGCCGCTGCTTTGGTTCCTTCCCTTCTGGAGTATTTAAACACATGGGTCTCATAAAAATCAACCTTATCAACAAATGCCCGGGAAGCCTCAAACTCTTCCTGTGTTTCCCCCGGAAATCCCACGATTACGTCCGTGGTCAGCGCCGGCTCTTTAAAATATTTTCTTAAAAGCTGGCACTTCTCAAAATATTCCTCTGAGGTATAGCGCCGGTTCATCCGTTTTAATGTCTCGTCACAGCCGCTCTGGAGCGACAGATGAAAATGAGGACACATCTTGGGAAGCGCGGCAATCGATGCTGCAAATTCCTCCGTGATGATCCTTGGCTCCAGGGAACCCAGACGGATCCTTTTGATCCCTTCCACCCCATGTACCTTCTGGATCAGCGAGAGCAGACTCTCTCCGGTATCTATTCCATAAGAGCTTAGATGGATCCCGGTGAGCACCACTTCCTGATACCCATGATCCGCCAGGCTCTTTACCTCAGAAAGCACACTGTCCATCGCGCGGCTTCTGACCCTGCCCCTTGCATAGGGAATGATGCAATAGGAACAAAACTGATTACATCCATCCTGCACCTTCAGATAAGCCCGCGTGTGCTCTGCCGTCTTTGTCAGATGCATGTCTTCATATTCTCTGGTATGACCGATATCCACCAGTTCTTTATGCATTGTTCCCCTGCTGTTTTCATATTCCTCCAGAATCCGGACGATCTCCTTTTTCCTGTTGTTCCCGATCACCAGATCCACACAGTCCGCCACTTCATCAGCCTTCTCCTGGACATAGCATCCGCAGGCCGCCACGATGGCGTCCGGGTTCATTTTCCGGGCACGGTGCAGCATCTGGCGCGACTTCCTGTCGGCCATATTGGTCACAGTACAGGTATTGACAATATATACATCCGCCTTCTCATGGAAGGGCACGATTTCATAGCCGCTGTTTTCCAGCAGTTCCTGCATAGCCTCCGTCTCGTAGGCATTTACCTTGCATCCCAGGTTGTGCAGCGCAGCTTTTTTCCTCATAAATTACGTCCTCTTTTCCAAAATGTTCCTTGACTTTTCTATCGCATCCTCTTAAGATGGTATATAGAAAGAAATGAAATCAAGGAGGAATTATCCAATGAAAACAGTCAAAATTTCTTTAAATTCCATCGATAAAGTAAAATCTTTTGTAAATGAAATCACAAAATTTGATTATGATTTCGATCTTGTATCCGGAAGATATGTCATCGACGCAAAGTCCATCATGGGGATCTTCAGCCTGGATCTTTCCAAACCGATTGATCTGAATATCCACGCCGACAACGCCGCCGATGTCGATACCATCCTGGAAGTACTTACCCCATATATCTGTGAATAGAAATGATCATTCAGGCCCCTTTTCGGGGCCTGTTTTTCTATATTCTATTCGCCGACCTCTATGGTCTCTACCGAATCCACTGCCTCCTGCATCAGCTGATCGATCTTTTCAGCCAGACGCTGCTCGGAGCGGCGGATCACCTCTACATTCGGCTTTGTCACCGGATGCTTCGCCACAAAAATGGTACAGCAGTCCTCAAAAGGCTGGATCGATGTCTCAAAGGTTCCGATCTTCTCTGAAATATTTACGATCTCCTGTTTATCAAAACCGATCACCGGCCGGTATACCGGCATAGTACACACATCGTTTGTTGCCGCCAGGCTCTGCATGGTCTGGCTTGCCACCTGTCCGATACTCTCTCCGGTAATCAGTCCAAGGCATCCGTCTTCTCTGGCAAAATGCTCTGCGATCCGCATCATATAACGACGCATGATGATGGTCAGTTCATCATGGGGACACTGGTCATAGATATAGAGCTGGATATCTGTGAAATTTACGACATGCAGCCTGATCGGCCCGGAATAACGGGATACGATCTTTGCCAGATCCACCACCTTCTGTTTTGCCCGTTCACTGGTATAGGGCGGTGCATGGAAATAGGTGGCACACAGGCCCACTCCTCTCTTTGCGATCATATAGCCTGCCACCGGGCTGTCGATCCCGCCTGACAGAAGGAGCATGGCCTTCCCATTAGTACCTACCGGCATACCGCCGGCGCCCGGAATAATCTGAGAATACACATAGATCTCATTTCTCACCTCGATATTGACCTGTACATCCGGGTGATGGACATCCACGCGAATCTCCGGAAAAGCATCTAAGATCGCCTCTCCCAGGTCCCGGCTGATCTCCATGGAATTTTTCGGATAAGACTTTTTCGCCCTCCGGGACTCTACCTTAAATGTGATATGCTTATCCGGATACATTTCATCCATATAAGCTACCACGTCTTTTTTCAGCTGATCAAATCCCTGATCCTCCATCCGTACTACCGGACAGATCCCTACCAGGCCAAACACCCGTTTCAGATGCTCGATCACCTCTTCATAATCATAGTCTCCCTCACAGTCTACATAGATCCTTGCCTGGGATTTATAGACATGGAAGTCCCCGTCCACATCCGAAAGCGCCCGGCGCACCTGGCGTACCAGCGCATCCTCAAACAGGTAACGGTTCTTTCCTTTGATCCCGATCTCCCCGTATTTTAACAAAAATGTATGAAATCTCATCTACACGAATCTCCTTCGCTTTTTTCTATCTTCTGGTATATCTCCGAAGCATCGGTACTATATTATATAGTGTCTGAAGCGTCTCGTCAATCTCTTCTGCAGTCGTAAATTCCGACAGGCTGAACCGAAGTGTTGCATCCAGGAACTCCTGTCCTGCCCCGATCCCTTTCAGCACTCCGCTGATCTGAGGATGATTGGACGAACATGCAGATCCGCTTGATACATAGATGCCCTTCTCTTCTAATGCATGAAGGAGCACCTCGCTTCGGATGCCGGCGAACCCCACACTGACGATGTGGGGCGCCGAAGTCTCATCGTACAGGCCATGGATGGTGGTATCCGGGATCTTTTGCACCCCGTCGATAAAACGCTGCTTGCACTCTCTCATATGTCTTACCTTCTCATCCAGATCCTGATAGATCATCTGCGCCGCCAGCCCAAGTCCGGCGATTCCCGGCACATTTTCCGTTCCGGACCGGATATTTTTCTGCTGTTCTCCGCCAAACACGATGGGCTGGACCTTCACATGTTCATCGATATACAGCGCGCCGATTCCCTTCGGTCCATGAATCTTATGTCCACTGACAGACACAAGATCTACCTTCAGCCTCTTCGGATAAATACGATACTTTCCGAATCCCTGCACTGCATCCACATGAAACAGAATATCTTTGTTGTAAGCCTTTACCAGACTGGCCGCTTCCTGTACCGGCTGTACCGAACCCACTTCATTGTTCACATACATCATCGATACCAGGATCGTCTCACTGTCCAGTGCCCTTTTTAATGCATCCAGGCTTGCCCTCCCATATCGGTCTACAGGAAGATAGGTAACAGTAAATCCCTGTTCTTCCAGATAATGCATGGTATTCAGGATGGCCGGATGCTCGATGGAGGTGGTGATCAGATGCTTTCCCCGCCTTGCATTTGCCCTTGCGCACCCGATCAGCGCCAGATTATCGCTCTCTGTTCCTCCCGATGTAAAAAATATTTCTTTTTCCTGCACTTTCAGAAGCTTTGCCAGCCTTTCCTTTGCTTCCTTTACATATTTTTCTGCTGTCACGCCCTTGGCGTGCATAGAAGAAGGATTTCCATAATCCTCACACATGACATGGCGGACCAGGTCTCCTACCTCCGGGTAAGCCATCGTCGTGGCGGAATTATCCAGATATATTTCTTTCATAATTTCACTTCCTGCTCATAAATTCTTCTCATTACCAGAATATGTTCCTACGGTTCCAGACGGTACATCAGAACCGACAGCACTGCAAGTCCTGCAGTCTCCGTCCTCAAGATCCTCTTTCCCAGGGTGACTGGCAGCACGCCTTTTTCTACAGCCTGTTCTACCTCTTCTTTCTCAAATCCACCTTCCGGACCTATGAAGATTCCTACCGACTGTCCAGGCATGATCTTCCCGATCACGTCTCTGGTATGCTCCATGCCTTCTGCAAGCTCATAGGGAATCAGGCGCACATCCAGCTGCCCTGCAAAGGCAAGGGCTTCTTCCAGCGTCATTACGTCCCGGATCTCGGGAATATAGCCTCTTCCGGCCTGCTTCGCCGCACTTTCTGCAATCTGCTGCCACCTTGACACCTTTTTGGCCGCCTTTTTTGCATCCAGCTTCACCACGCACCGTCTGGTCATAACCGGAATCACCTGACAGGCGCCAAGCTCCACAGCCTTTTGCACGATCAGCTCCATCTTGTCCTGCTTTGGCAGGCCCTGGAACAGATAGATCTTCGACGGCAGCTCCGTATCCACCAGTTCCTTCTTAGTGATCTTCAGCACCGCTTTTTCCGGAAGATACTCCTTCACTGCGCAGCGGTACTGCCAGTTGTTTCCGTCGCTTACCATCAACTCTTCCCCTGCCTTCATCCGAAGAACATTTTTCATGTGGTTCACATCAGAGCCTTCTATATAAATCTCTTCTTCCCCGACTTGCGCAGGTGTCACAAAAAAACGCTGCATGCTCTTACTCCTTCATTCGTGATACCGGCTTCTTAGCTGTCACAGAGACCCACTCACCCTGATGATTCACCTCCAAGACCTCAAGTCCAGCCTTTTTCACTGCTTCGGTCACAGTCTCTTCTTTGTCTTCGATAATCCCACTGGTAATATAGATTCCGCCATCCTTTAACTGCCCCACGATCACAGGCGTCAGCGGCACCAGTACATCTGCCAGGATATTGGCCGCCACAATATCATATTTTCCATATCCGACCCGGTCCTGGACTTCCTTATCATCAATAATATTTCCGATCATGACCTCATACTGATTTTCCATGATCCCGTTAGCCTTCATGTTTTCATGAGTCGCATCGATGGCGCAGGGATCCAGATCCGTTCCTACCGAGTAGGAAGCGCCGAACTTTAACGCCAGCATTCCAAGAATCCCGCTGCCGCATCCCACATCCAGGATCCGGGCGCCTTCTGTCACATATTTTTTCAGCTGACGGATACAAAGCTGCGTCGTTTCATGCATGCCGGTTCCAAAGGCTGTGCCCGGATCGATGTGGATCACCATCTTGTCACTGTCCTTTGCCTCCACCTGTTCCCAGGAAGGGATCACCAGTATGTCGTCGATATAAAACTGATGGAAATACTGTTTCCAGTTGTTGACCCAGTCCACATCCTCCGTCTGGGATTCTTCAATAGTACACTCGCCCACATCCACATAGGAGCGCATTTCCTCCAGCTCTTTCTGCACCCGGCTTAAGACTTCTCCTGCGTCGTCCTCCTCTTCCAGATAAAAAGTCAGGTACGCAGTCCCGTCGTCCTCCGGGATCTGGGGCAGGATATCCACAAACATCTGCTCCTGATCTTGTTTGGTAAGAGGCACTCTGTCCTCGATCTGCACTCCCTGGATCCCCAGATCCATCAGCATACTGCTGACAATATCTTCTGCCTCTGTCGTCGTCTTCAGACGAAATTTATTCCATTTCATCGGATCATCCTCCTTATAATATACCCAGATGCTCCAGCAGGATCTTCGCCCCGATCAGGATCAGGATGACGCCTCCTAAAAGCTCTGCTTTTGATTTGAACCTTGTCCCAAATATATTTCCTATTTTAACACCTGCCGCAGATAAAGTAAACGTGATCACTCCGATAAAACAGACTGCCGGCACGATGTTGACCTGCAAAAACGCAAAGGTCACGCCCACTGCCAATGCATCAATGCTGGTGGTCACAGCAAGGGCAAGCATATTCCGCACATCCAGGGATGCATCCGCTGTCTCACATTCTTCCGGCCCCAGCGCCTCCCGGATCATATTTCCTCCGATGACAGCCAGGAGGATAAAGGCGATCCAGTGATCTACCGATGTGATCACGCTGCGAAACTGAACTCCCAGGAAATACCCCAGAAGGGGCATCAGGGCCTGAAATCCCCCAAAATAAAGTCCGACGATTCCTGCCCTGCCGGGCGTACATCTGCGCATGGCAAGCCCCTTACAGACAGACACTGCAAAAGCGTCCATGGAAAGTCCGACTGCGATCAGAAATAACTCAACCCCTCCCATCGTTCTACACTCCCTGGCTCCATTCTGGTTCCTTAAATCCTACCAGGACCCGATCCTCTGTCACCAGGATGGGACGTTTGACCAGCATCCCGTCTGTTGCCAGAAGATCATACTGCTCTTCCTCCGTCATCTGGGGCAGCTTGTCCTTTAACTTCATCTCTTTATATAAGTTCCCGCTGGTATTGAAAAACCGTTTCAGCGGCAGGCCACTTTTCTGGTGCCATTCTTTCAGTTCATCTTTGGTGGGATTATCGATCTTGATATCTCGCTTTTCATATTCAATCCCTTTGTCCTGCAGCCACTTTTCCGCCTTTTTACAGGTCGTACATTTGGGGTAACATACAAATAACATCTTTTGTCCTCTCTTTCATTCTTGTTAAAATTCCGTTAAAGTCCCCCTCAATCCATTTCATTTAAAATTTTAATGACCTAAAATGGAAACAGATTTTGTGAAGGAGGCATCTTTATGGATACAAACATCGGCATACTAATCTTAATGGTCATCGGTGGAGGCGCCGGCGTAATTACCAGTCTTTACCTTCTCATCAGTTTTCCTGCAGTCATCCTGTGGAAGATCTACCGCAAAATCCGCTACGGATACAAATTAACTCAGTAATCCATCCAGTTCATCCAGGATTTCCTGCTGCTGCTCACCGGGCAGCAGCTTTTTATTATACCGGTAATAAAGATCACAGTCATTCTCTTTTAAAAACCGCACGCTGGCCTCATTGGTATTTAATTCAGTGACAAACACTGTCATCTCCTGGCTGTCGCCAAAGGCATCCTCCATAAAGATAAACCCATGGTTCAGGGCCTCCAGGGTCTGATCTGTCACCTTTTCCAGCGCTTCCGTCTCCTCCTGGAACTCCTGCCGCACTCTTTCAAACGCTTCCTTCCCTTTCAGATGTTCTGACTGACACAACAGACGGTATTTCCGGATACGCTCCAGAACCTGCTGCCAGATCCGGTCATCTTCTTTTGTCAGAAGTTCGCCCCGCCGGAGCGTCTCATAGGCTTTCTGAGCATCTTCTTCGGTCTTTTCCAGATCGGATGTCTCCTTATACTTTTTCAGATACCCGTACAAAAGGGTAACATACCGGTCTTTTTCTGTCCAGAAACGGAAGCGGCCATTCAGCTGGCCAATCAGCAGACTGACAACACTGAGCCTTTCGTCAAACTGAGCATACTTAAGCTTATCCAGTGTTTCCTTCCCATAGTTTCCTTCCAGGATCCGCTCAAATCCATAATCCTTCTGATATTTCGCGTACAATTCCAGGTAACCTGCAAAATCCTTTGCCGTCTTCCAGTGCTGGATATACTGGTGGACCACTTCCTGATCCACTCGTTTCCCCAGAGCCTCATAGGCCTTTAGGAGCCAGGACAGATCTTCCCATCCTCTTGCAGTCACAAATGCCTTTCCGTCCACCGTCGTCTCGATCCGGTAAAAACATTCCTTCCTGATCTCCAGATAGGCCAGAATGGCAGGATGGATGTCCGCCTGATAGGCATATTCCTTCCACACCTCATAATTTTCTTCCACATCGATCCTCTTGATCCGGTCCAGGGTGACCACGTCAAACTCCCGGACCGACCGGTTATACTCCGGCGGATTGCCGGCCGCTACGATCACCCAGCCTTCCGGAACCTTCTGGTTTCCAAAGGTCTTGCACTGCAAAAACTGCAGCATGGTGGGAGCCAGTGTCTCTGACACACAGTTGATCTCATCGATGAACAGGATCCCTTCCCGGATCCCGGTGGCCTCCATCTTGTCATAGACAGCTGCGATGATCTCACTCATGGTGTACTCTGTCACCGACACGGTCTTCCCATCATACTGTTTTTCCTGGATAAAGGGAAGCCCCACCGCGCTCTGGCGGGTATGGTGGGTAATGGTATAAGATACCAGGGCAATGCCGCACTCTCTGGCTGCCTGCTCCATGATCTGAGTCTTTCCGATCCCCGGAGGACCCATCAGAAGGATGGGGCGCTGCCGCACAGCCGGCATCACATATGCTCCCGTTTCATCTTTTCTTAAATACGCTTCGATGGAATCCTTAATCTCCTGTTTTGCCCGTTTAATATGCATAATCTTCTTCCTCCAGTATCAGTTTCATCGCCCAGGATGGGACGTCCACGTCTTCATAATCCTCTTTCAGGAATAAAAACGCCGTCTCATAAGGCGGTTTTTTCTGTGGATAGATTCCTTTTCCGTCTGTAAAATACAGAAGACCCTTCAGGTTTGAAAATATATGCTTTTGCATCAGCTCTTCTACATACGCAAACGCCGGCCGGAAATCAGTGCCGCCCTCCCCATGTAATTCCAGGTCTTCCATATAAGCCTTCAATTCCTCTTCACAGGTGATCGTCTGATCCGCCTGCACCTGATCATCACACTGGATCACATGGATATTCACCTTCCGGAAAAAGCTCTCATTTTCACACAGCACATCATAAGTCTCCTCCAGGAAATACCTGACCAGATCCCCGGAGCAGGACATCGATGTATCGATCACGATGGCAAACTCCTCAATCTTCTGAGTTTCCCGCCATTCCTGTGGTTCGATCAGAGGCATATTCCCATAAAGCGAAAGGCCGTAACAGTAGAACTGATAATCAAAGGCATCCTCATCAATCTTCATCTCTTCTCTCAAAACTGAAAACTTCCGGAGAAACTGCCGATAATCATGTCTCTCCCGGTTCTCTATCTTCAGGCTTCCGATCAGATGTCCGGACTGTTCCGACGCCTCCTGGGAAAAGGTCTCCATGTCCGTCTCCATCTGCTCACTGATCTTCTGCCACTGATTCTCGATCTGTTCCTGCTTCCTTTTTTCATCCTCCCCGGGCCAGTAGCTGTGATCATCCAGGCAAAACTCTTTCTTAAGCTGATACAGCTCCTGATCTGGCAGTTTCCACTGTAACAGACTGCGGTAGATCCGGTCCGCAGTCAGTACCGAATGTTCTTTTTTCAGCTTCCGGAACGTCTCCCTGCGCAGGAAAGACTGACTCTTTAAGACCGGCCTGTACTTCATCCCGTCGATGATAGACTCTACAGCAATATCACAGGCCAGAGAATACAGCTCCTTGTCTCTTCCGTTCCTGCGGATCATATGCCAGAAGATCCCGTGCAGAACCTGGTGCAGATACAGACGGTTGACCAGCACTGGATTTTCCCGGTACATCCGGCACAGATAGTCCGGTCTGTAGTATAAAAAAAGTCCGTCACTTCCAAGGCCCTCTGCTCCCGGATCCGGGACAAACATCAGGCTGCCGAGTGCCACATCCAGGAAACGCATCTTAAGATACAGTGCATTTCTGGACGCCCTTAAGATCTTTTCACCTACAGCTGAAAGCGAGTTTTCCTCGTTCTTCTGCATTGCTTTTCCTTCTTTCGCTTTTCTTCCATCAGAAGACTCACAAGCTCTGTCTTCTGCATCTCCAGGGCCTGGTCCAGCGCATACTCCATGGCATCCCTGGTCCAGAAGGGCTGACCGGCAAGAAACCGAAGTCCTGCCTCGTCTTCTCTCTTCAGAAGGGCTGCTGCCGCCGGGTGGAGATGTCTGGAAAGATAGGCTTCATAATCCCTTTTTGCATTCTCCTCCAGATGAAAGGGATAACGAAGTCTGTCCATCACAAGCTCTGCTGTCGTCTCGGGCTCCTCTTCCGCCTCTGCCCGGAAGAGAAGTTCATCGTATTTTTGATAATCCAGCCTGCGGTCATAAAAGCACTGCCGGTAATAACCGCCTGCTCCGTGATGGTGGGTAACCAGTATCCTGGCCGGTGTATTTTCCACAGCCTCTTCATAATGCTCCGGAAACAGGACATGAACCTCCTGCTCCCGTCCATCTTCTCCGTAGATCAGCCGCGTCCGTATGGCGTAACGGATCTCATCCAGGATAGATTTGAGACAGCTCTTTTCCCCTTCCCGAAAATGGATCTCGACTTCCTCAATCCCACATCCTGTCAGCGCGCCACCGCCGATCTCCGGCAGACTGTTGCTTAAGATCAACTTTTTCAGTTCTCTGCAGCGGTAAAAAGCATAACGTCCTACCTCTTTCAGATGCAGGGGAAGCCAGACCATCGTCATCTGGCTTCTTGCAAATGCATAGGCGTCGATCCCTGTCACCGATTCTCCTTCGATCTGATCCGGAAGGATCACCTCGTCATCCTCTCCTTCATATCCTGTCAGGACAATCCCCTTGTCTGTCCGACAGAACTGAACCCCTCTGCTGATCTGTTCTGCTTGCTTTTCCCACATTTTATCTAATAATATCCTTTCCATATGTTCCGATACATATGAAGATTCGTTTCCAGATGCAGCCTTAGCGTCTTCCAGGCGCTCTGACCTTCCGGCTCCTCTGCACGTACCATGACATACCGAAGTCCTTCGCGTCTGGCATAATGATCCGCCTTCCGAAGATGCCATCCGCTTGTCACCACGGCGCAGTCCTGAAAACCGCAGTTCTTCATCACCTCCGCCGAATACCGGAGGTTGCGGAAGGTACAGTCTGCACGCTTTTCCTCTACGATATACTGCTCTGGCACCCCAAGCTCCATGGCATACTGCTTCATGACTTCTGCTTCCACCCAGTCATTTGCCACCGCTGCGCCGGACATCACAAGATACCCCACTCTGCGCTCCCTCCAGAGCTCTGCCGCCTTTTCTACCCGCCGCTTCATGACTTCCGTGGGCCGTCCATCCTCCCTGGCATGATATCCGCACACAACGGCACAGTCGTAGCGGTCCTGTTCCCAGCATTTCTTCGGGTTTGGAAACATCAGGAAAAAGGCCGCCAGATTCATACCGAAAAATGTAAGTACTCCTCCGGAAACTCCCATGATCCATTCTTTTTTCTGCTTCATAGACACTCCTCTCCTGTCTGCCCGCAAACAGTAACTTCGTTTATTTTACCCTTTTACAGGCAAGAATGCAACCCAGAGGCCATATACATAGAAAAAAGAGTAAACGGAGGCTTTATGTCTTCTCGCAGAATCTTAGTCCGCGTCTTTGCACTCATCTTGTTCTTTTCTCTCTGTTTCCTGGGAGGCCGTTTTGCCGCCTGGCTCTCTGCACCGTCTCCTGCCTCCTCCGGCGTCGTCTTTTCTATTGAAAACTGGGGGCTTGGATACCCCGAAGAGGGAAAACTCCCGGTGGGAAACGCCACCATAGAAGAGCTGGCAGCCTATCACGCCTATTATGCAAAGGACACGGAAGAAAAAATCATCTATCTTACCTTCGACTGTGGTTATGAAAATGGTAACACAGCCACGATTCTGGACACCCTGAAGGAAAAAAAGGTTCCAGCAGCCTTCTTTGTAACCGGAGACTTTCTGGACAGCGCCCCTGAGATGGTCAAACGCATGGCAGAAGAAGGACACATCGTCGGAAATCATACCGAACACCACCCGGATATGTCAGAAATCTCCTCCCTTCCGGAATTTGAAAAGGAACTTTCTGCTGTCGAAGATGCTTACCAGGAGATCACCGGCAGGGAACTCCCTCGTTATTACCGTCCTCCCCAGGGAAAGTACAGCGTTGAAAATCTGAAACAGGCAGACTCTCTTGGCTACTCTACTATCTTCTGGAGCCTTGCCCACGTAGACTGGATCCAGGACGACCAGCCCACTAAAGAGGAAGCCTTTGAAAAACTCTTAGGACGCGTCCACCCCGGCGCCGTCGTCCTCCTTCATGGCACCTCCTCTGCCAACGCTTCTTTTCTCGGAGAACTTCTGGACCGGTGGACCGAGATGGGTTATCAGTTCCAGACTCTGGATGAACTGACAGCCCCGGATGCCTGAATCAGATGTTTAAAAAGGAGAACGGCTTCAACCCGTTCTCCCATTTCTTTTCTATTCAACTGTCACAGATTTTGCCAGATTCCTCGGCTTATCCACATCGCATCCTCTTCCGATGGAGATATAGTATGCAAATAGCTGGAGCGGTATGATCGCCAGTGAATTGGTAAAATACTTGTTGGTCTCCGGAATGTAGATCACATAGTCAGCGGCCCTTTCTACTTCCGTATTTCCTTCCACCGTCACTGCCATGACAAAGGCTCCTCTGGTGCGGACCTCTACCATATTGCTGATCATCTTTTTATACAGATTTTCCTGAGTCAGCACAGCCACCACCAGGGTACCCTCTTCAATCAGGGAAATGGTTCCATGCTTCAGTTCCCCGGCTGCATAGGCTTCTGAATGGATATAAGAAATCTCCTTCAGCTTCAGCGATCCTTCCATGGAAATGGCCTGATCCACGCCTCTTCCGATAAAGAAGACGTCTTTGGCCGCCAGATAGCGGTTGGCAAATCTCTGGATATTCTCCTGATTGTTCAGCAGCATCTCCACCTGTGCAGGCAGGGCTTCCAGATCTCCAATCATTTCCGCAAGTCCGGCGTCGCTTAACTCGCCTCTTACATGGGCGAACTTCATGGCCAGGAGATAAAGTGCGATCAGCTGGGCTGAATATGCCTTGGTGGTCGCTACGGCAATCTCCGGTCCCGCCCAGGTATACATCACATTGTCCGCCTCTCTGGCGATAGAGCTTCCCACCACGTTTACGATACCAAGAACGCGCGCCCCTCTCTTTTTCGACTCCCGAAGGGCCGCAAGGGTATCTGCTGTCTCACCGGACTGGCTGATGACGATCACCAGGGTGCCGTCGTCCAGGATCGGATCACGGTAACGGAACTCCGAAGCCAGATCCACATCTACCTGAATCCTTGCCAGACCTTCAAAGATATATTTACTGGTGTATCCTGCATGAGCCGCAGAGCCGCAGGCAACCACCATGATCTTCCGGATCTTCCGGATCTCTTCGTTGGTCATGCCCAGCTCTTCGATCACGATCTGTCCATCCTTGATCCGCGGTGAGAATGTATCTGTGATTGCCTTTGGCTGCTCATACATCTCCTTTAACATGAAGTGCTCATAGCCGCCCTTTTCCGCTGCGTTGACGTCCCAGTCAATGTGAGTCGTTGTTTTCTCGATGGGCTCTTCATCTACCGTGAAAAACTCCATCTGGTCCGCTGTCATACGGACAATCTCCTCATTCTCGATAAAAACCACGTCACGTGTATATTTCAGCACCGCAGGCACATCTGAAGCCAGGATACTTCCCCCTTCGGTATGGCCCACGATCAGAGGACTGTCCTTACGGACTGCATATAATTCTTCCGGATGATCCTGGAAAATGATTCCAAGGGCATAAGAGCCTTCCATCCGGTGCATGATCTTTGTTACCGCTTCAAGAGGATTCCCTTTGTAATAATAGTCCAGCAGATGGGCAATCACCTCGGTATCCGTCTCAGACACGAACTCATAACCATGCTTTTCCAGCTTTTTCTTTAACTTCAGATAATTCTCGATAATCCCATTGTGCACCACCACAATACTCTTATCCTTATTGAAATGTGGATGTGCGTTGGTGTCGGAAGGCGATCCGTGAGTCGCCCACCTGGTATGGCCGATCCCCAGAGTTCCCGGAAGTGTCGCTCCGCCATGCGTCAGCTCACTCAACACCTTGAGCCTTCCCTTGGATTTTACCATGTCGATCTTTTCTCCGTTATAGACGGCAATCCCTGCCGAGTCATAGCCCCGGTACTCCAACTTTGCCAGTCCATCCAGCAGAATAGGCGCTGCCTGCCTGTTTCCAATATACCCTACGATTCCACACATAGTCTTGTCTCCTTATTTCGTCCTTCTATTTGTACAAATAACCGTTTTTTTTGCACTATCAAAGCATATTGTATCAGAAACACTCTTTCCTGTAAAGAAAAAGAGGATGCTTTTTTGCATCCTCTCTGATTAGTCCAGATCAATAAAATCAACTTTGAAGGTATCGTCCGGTTCCATATGGCTTCGCTTTTTCTTCGGCTGACTGCTGAGAAGTTCGTCCAGATCATCAATGATCTCATCGTCTTCCTCCTCATAGTCGTCATACTCATCTGCATCCAGATCTTCCATTTCCATGGTGCCGTAATCATCGAAGTCTTCCTCTTCATAATCTTCAAAATCATCGAATTCATCTTCTTCATCCAGATCGATCTGTGCTGTCTGCGCCGGTCTCCTGACTGCCGGACCTCCCTTCGGTCCTTTGACTGCCGCCGCCTTTTTCTTTGCTTTCGCCGGCTTCTTCTCCTCTTCCTCATCCAGGTCAATGCCGTACTCATCATAAAGATCGTCCAGCTCCAGATCTCTGTGGCGCAGCTTCACTGCCGTCACGATCAGCACGATCAGAAGGATCAGAAATACAGCTGCTGCAATGATCACAATAATATCCAGGAAGTTCTGGATGAAATCCAGGATTTTCCCCCAGAGTCCACCTGCAGATGAACCTTTCTTACTGCCACCATCATCTGCAGAGCCTGTATTTTCCGTAAAACGCTGATAGGTCTTATCAACCGTATCGTATTGGTATAATCCTTTTTCTCCGTCCGCATTTAATGCATATACAACATAGTAATCTGCATTATCTGTGTTCTGCCATGCCGGGAATTCCTTCCCATTCAGAGTCAGTGTCGTTTCCTGGTAAGAACCAGGAAGATCCACACTTCCGTCATCCTGTAACAAAACAATGTAGCGGTCCTGAGAAAGGTCTACTTCCTCAAAAGGTGAGAAACTTCCTTCCTCACTGTCATACAGGAAAAAGTCTGCCTCTCCGTCTGCTTCATTCACCGGAGTAAGATAGAAAGCCGAAATACCACTGGCCTCTTGTGTAACGACTTCACAGGTTGTTCCCTCATACTGGGTCTCCCCTTTTGTAAAACCGCCAGGAATCAAGGCATCTGAAAAACCGCCGGCAATCGTATACTGAGTTCCATTTACCTCTACCTGTGGTCCATTTCCAGATGCTGCTGTGTCTTCAGTGCCTTCTTCTTTAATCAACGATGGATCGCCAGGGCCAATGGTCACAGCTGAACTACCGTTGGTAAGATCCAGCGCATCCCCTGCCGCATCCACTCCAGAAGACTGAGAAACTTCAATATTTGTCGTACCTTCTGCCAGGGCCTGGAAGGTCAGTGTAAATTCTGCCTCTGTAGCGCTTCCTCCATTGCCGGAGATCGTCACCGTGCCGTCGCCTCCCGTGGCACTGTCGCCGCTGACGAACCGCAGCATACTACTGTCATAGGTGAGGGTCGCTTCCAGAGTATCCATCATAACCGGCGCTGAAAATTTTGCTGTAACTTCCACTTCCGCTCCGACCGTGGTAGACGGATCGGTGAATCTTAATTCTCCCGAGGCCGCCTGTGTCACCAGAGAAATACTGGGAACAAACATACACACTATCGCAAGTGCCGCAAGGACTTTTTTCATTCTTCTCATGTGCTTTACCTCTTCTTCTCAAATAATATCACATAACATGCCAAGCCGCATTTAGCCTGTTTTAGCCTGTCGGAGCGGTGCCGTCACCGATTCCTGTGTCTGTTCCACCACCAGTTCCCGTATCGGTTCCGCCTCCGATTCCTGTGCCGCTGCCAGTTCCTGTATCTGTTCCACCGCCGGTTCCTGTTCCACCACCGGTCCAGTCAGTTCCGCCTCCGGTTCCTGTGCCGCTGCCAGTTCCTGTGCTGCCGCCGGTTCCTGTGCCGGACCAGTCTGTCATCCCGCCGCCAGTCCAGTCGGTTGTCCCGCTTCCGGTACCACCACTATAATCATAAGTTTCCTCTTCTTCTACATAACTGTCTCCGGTTGCACGATCCGCCGCCCGGGCATTGATTCCGCTCTCAATTTCCTGCACCGTACTGGACACGGTATATCCATCGCTCCCAAACAGGAATTGATGCAGATCCTGCACGCTCTGGCTTAAAGAGTTCGGAATTACAACGCTTCCTACTTCATTCAATGTATCCGTAGTGTTATCTTCTGGGAACCCTTTTGTTTCCCCTACTTTATAGTCTGTCAGATCTGATGCGTACGATACCATTTCTGCTAACGTAAAGTTTGTAGAAATCTGTGGGAAGACCTGATCAATGATCTTATTAATGGTACTGATACTCATTGACTGAGCCTTTTCTCCAATCAGCTGCAAAACGGTCCGCTGTCTCTCTGCCCGGGTAAAGTCTCCACCTGCCGTATAACGAATTCTGGCATAGGACACCGCCTGAACCCCGTTCAGATGATAGTCTCCTTCCACTTCCGGTTCGATCCGTTCATAATCCTTACCTGTTACCTTTGAAGTCTCTACGCAATAATTATTCATATGAACGACTTCTTCCTCTGTCAGATGCAGATCAAGACCATCCAATGCATCTATTACATCTACAAGCGCATTAAAATTCACCGTCACGTATTTTTCTATATTCATGTCCAGATTCCGGTTCAGCATGGAAATTGCTGCTTCCGGTCCGCCAAAGGAATAGGCTGCATTTGCTTTATTAAAGCTTCCATCATCCAGTTCCAGCAAAGTATCTCTGTATACCGATACCAGTTTTACCTCTTTCGTCTCCCGATTCAGGCTGGCAATCATAATCGTATCGCTCCGGTTACCTTCTCCCAGATTGTTGTCTCTGGAATCCAGTCCAAACAATGCCACATTCACATAACCTGTCTCATGCTCTACCTCATCTGATATATTCAGCTTCTCAGCATCCAGCTTCGTTGTCTCAATCTTACTCATTTTACTGGCCAGGATTACTGTACCGATCGCTAACACTGCAAGCAAAGTGGAACTTAAGATGACTGCAATCTTTTTACCTAATGACCAGGAAGCGAAGCCTCTCTTCCTTCTCCGCCCTCTTCTATACCGGGTTCTTCTTGCCATGGTCCTTTCCTTTCCTTTGTATAACTTGTTTTTTGCAAAATAATACGTTTAACATAATACTCTATTTTCTGCCAAAATTCAACACTAATCTGGTCTTTTGCCTTCCCAGTATCCAGGATTCATGCTAAAGAACTTTACTATTCTAAGAGGCATTCTTTTATAATTCTTTCCAAATAAATATCCCAGATATTTCGCAGCCGAATCAAAAATCAAGGAGGGTACCATCCAAGGGGTGTGATTATGAATGAGAAACCGAATTCCCTTTTTTACCATCTTTACCCCTTCCTTTTCAGATTTGACATTCTGAAATATTTCCGGATGCTCCGACTGTGATACAGCAATATCAAAATTCCTTGAAAACTGTTCACGCCTTGAATAGTTGTGAGAATGAACGACTTTCGCCTCTGCTTCATATGCGATACAGAAACCTTCCTGAATACACTTTGCCGCATAGATCATATCTTCATTAAAAATCGTCCTTTTTTCAAAACCGCCGAGCCGCTGATAAATTTCTCTGTCATACGCCGCACATACATTGGAACAAAAATATGTTTTTATCCCCAATGTGTCCAGATCTTTTCTGGACTTCAGTCTGCTGGCATTCGGATAGTTGAATCCACGGACATATCGTTCGATCAGCCTGCATTCCGTCCTTGGCATCTGTCTTGCGTAAGACACAGCCGCTTCCTTCGTCATCAGCGGCCGGATCAGCCTCTCGACCAGTCTATCATCTTCCGGGACTGCGTCCTGTGTCATGCAGATTACTATGTCCGCATCAGACTTCTGCATCGCCCGGTCTCTGGTCCCACCATGGTCATATTCCTCTCTGGGCAGTGTTTCTACAACAATATCCAGATCATGCACTTTCTCAAAGGAAAGTTCCGATCCATCCTCTGTATGCATGATATATACTTTATGGACCGGAATAGTCTGCCTGTCCAGACGAGTCATCAACTCTTCAAACTCTTTTCCCGGATGATATACCGGAATCACCACATCCACAATCTGATCAATATCCATAACTGCTATTCCCTGTATCTCCTGTACCATCGGCACTTTCAGTACCTGTATCGTCTGTCGTCACTTCCGGATAGATCCCTGTAATATAAGCGATATTATCACTGATACTGGTCAACTTCTCTGTCGGGGTATATTCCTCATCCGGGAACAAAAATTTATGAAGCTGGATCACATTATTTTCCAATCCCACAGGAACCACATAGGACCCACTGTATCCGGGAACTGACTCCGGAGTAGCCGCGTCAAACGGGAATCCCTTTGTCTCTCCCAGACTGTAATCGAACACCCCTGATGCCATCTTCAGGATTTCGGTTGACGTCAGACTAGTAGACACCTCCGGCAGCACAGTATCAATAATCTTATTCATCTTTATGATACCGGCATCCTTTACTTTCTCTACAATCTTTTCGATCAGAAGCCTCTGACGTTCCGTCCTGGTAAAATCACCGCCTGCCGTATACCGGATTCTGGCATAGGATACTGCCTGTACTCCATTCAGATGATAGGTCCCTGCCACCTCTGGCTCGATTTTCTCGTAATCCTTTCCTGTCACTTCTGATGTCTCTACACAATAATTATTCATATGAACAACTTCCTCGTCAGTCAGGTCCATATCGATCCCACCTAACAGATCTACCACATCCGCCAGTGCAAGGAAATTGACACTTACATAGTCCTGAATATCCAGATCCAGGTTCCGGTTCAGCATACTGACTGCTTCTTCCGGGCCACCCTGTGCATAAGCCACATTTGCCTTGTCATAATGCTGGCCCTCTTGTTCCAGCATGGTGTCCCTGTATACAGAAACCAACTTCACCTCTTTCGTCTCATTATTGAGACTTGCAATGATGATCGTATCACTTCTGGTCGGTTCTCCGTTTTCCCCCGCTTCATCGGTATCCCCGCGACTATCACTTCCAAAAAGTGCAATATTGGTGTATCCATCCTGGGTCCAACCATTATTATCTACATTTAGAGACAAATGATTCAGTTTCCCCAGTTTAAAGATCCCGTATGCTACCACGCACAAAGCAGCCAGAATAATCACTTCCGTCACGAGAACCAGAATTCTTCTGCGTCTTCTCTTACGGAGTCTTTTCTTTCGCTCTTCTTTTTTTAGCCGGTCCATTTTTTTACTGCGCTTTTTTCCCATCTTATCCCCTTTGTATTTTACTTAGTAGGCGTTTTTATTGATAAATCCCCGGAAAAACGTCAGGATGATAATCTTTATATCCAGTCCCAGGGTCCAGTTCTCAATATAATAAAGATCATATTCAATCCGCTTATAGATCGACGTATCCCCCCGATATCCGTTAATCTGAGCCCATCCGGTCATTCCTGGCCGCACCTGGTGCTTGATCATATATCTGGGGATCTCTTCCTTAAACTTCTCCACAAACTGTGGCCGTTCCGGTCTTGGCCCCACCAGGCTCATGCTCCCTTTCAGCACGTTAAAAAGCTGCGGAAGCTCATCAATACTCGTTCTTCTGATAAACTTTCCAACCGCAGTCACTCTGGGGTCATTCTGAGTCGTCCATTTCCCTTTTTCCGTCTCCTCACTTTGAACGACCATGGAGCGAAACTTATACATTTTAAACGGCCTGTTATGCAGACCTACACGCTCCTGTACAAATATCAGTGGTCCTGGCGAGGTTGCCTTGATGATGACAGAAACCACCAGCATGACCGGCGAAAATAGAATAATCGCCACAATTGACCCAAAAATATCGACAATCCGTTTCATCCAACGATTCAACGGATCATTCAATGGCACTCTTCTTATATTTACTACCGGCAGCCCCTGGATATCCTCTGTGTAAGCTCTGCTTGGGATCACCTTGTTATAATCCGGCACAAATTTTGTATGAACTCCGGATTTCTCACACATTTTTACGATCCGTTCCAGTTTGTGATACTCTGCCAGCCCCAAAGTAATGACAATTTCATCCAGCTTATTCTCCGGCAGGACAATCTCCAGGTTATCAATCCTTCCCAGTACCTTGACTCCTTTGTACTCCGTTCCTCTCTGGACATTATCCGCCAGGATTCCCCGGACATTATATCCCCATTCCGGATTCTGACGGATACGGTCGATGTACTCTTCCGCAGACCGGCTGTAGCCAATCAGTAAAATATGCTTTTGATTATACCCCTTACTGCGCATCTTCCGAAGCCCATACCGGATAATATTACGCATCAGGACTTCAAAAAAGATATTCAAAACATAAAAGATAAAAATCATCAGACGTGAGAAATCCGACTGATGGCGCAGATATAAAATCAGGATAAATGCCAAAAGGCCGATGGTATTCGCCTGCAGGATATTCCATGCCTCCAGACGTCTTCCGCGCATCCGCTTTGGCACATACAACTGAAACAGATAATATAAAATCAAATACCCTGGCACGATAAATACCAGTGCCATCATATAGGCACGCAGAGATAAAAACCATGGATCGATCTCAAAAATCCCACTTTTAAAGCGAAGATACCATGCCAGTATATAAGATATGATCAGTACAATCGCATCTAAGACCACATGTAGTCTGTTTAGAAAATGCTGATTTTCCCGTATCAAAACTTCATCAACTCCGAAATCTTTTTGTAATATTTTCGTAACATACTTAATTAATCATACATGATTTTACAAAATTACGCAAGAAAAACACAACATTCTGCGGCATATTTAAGATAATAATAAGTATTTCCCTAGATAAGCCTCAAAATGTTGATCCAAAGATCCATCTGTATTTTCAGATAATTCCAAAATCTTTCTGTCTTATACAACACTTTTTTCTTTTTTTTCATTAACGAAAAGGCTTCCTTCAGCCCTTTCAGATATATATTTCCCATTCCCTTCTTCAGGAAAAAAAGATATTTGATCAGAAATCCCACAAGAAGAAACGGCAGATTTAAAACAATCTGCAAAACAGGCATATTTTTATAGATCATATATAAATTATTTCTGGCAGACAGCCGGATCTTAAATTCGTTATAGCGGGAACCGCTGGAAGCACTTCCCACATGAATAATCCTGGCCCTGGGTTCATAGACATTCCGCCATCCGAAGATCTTTGCCCGATACCCCAGATCCACATCTTCCAGATAAGCGAAATGGCGTTCGTCAAAATATCCGATTTCTTCAAACACCTTTTTCCGATAAATGGCAGCTCCTCCACAGGCGGCAAATGTATCTTCTTTCTTCTGATAACGACAGGCAGGCTTGTCCTTCCCTCTCGCAAAAGCCCATCCCAGAGCATTATAATAAGTACCTGCACTGTCCAGCCTGCTGTGGTCCTGATACTGCAACATCTTAGATTCCACAGAAAAAATCCGTTCATCCTGCCGGACCGCTGACAGCAAAGCTTCAACAGCCCCCTTACATACCAGAGTATCATTATTAAGCAGGAACACAAAGGGGGTATCCGATTTTTGGATTCCTATATTTACAGCTTTACAGAAACCATAGTTCTGATCCAGCATCACAAAACGGACCTTTGGATATGCCTTTTTTACCTCTTCCACACTCCCGTCATTGGATGCGTTATCCACAATCAAGACATCCAGATCCAGATCTGTACTCTCATACAGGCTCTGTACGCAGGCGCACAGATATTGTTTCCCCTTATAATTTGGTATCACTACTGTTACTTCACTCATCGCTAATCCCGCCTGTTGTTCTTCAAAGAATAATCCCATTTTGTCAGTGTCAGATTGGGATTATACATAGGATCTCCCTTCTTCAGAAGATCCAGCCAGTGGCTCCGCATATATTCAATCTCCGACTGAAATCTACGGACCTTCTCCTTTGTATTTTCCGCTCCCCGTGTCTTAGACTCATGATGATATAATTCTACATAGGGATCATATACCACAAGATAACCTGCACTTCTTACCCTGAGGCAGAAATCCACATCATTAAATGCAACCTGCAGCTTTTCTTCCAGACCGTTCATGTTCTCATATACCGATCTTTTCACCATCATACAGGCCGCCGTCACAGCAGACAGATCCTGCTGGATCGAAGCTTTATGAAAATATCCGGAAAACTTACGCGGAAGTCCCGTAAATACGTTTCCGGCCACGCCGCCGATTCCCACAATGATTCCTGCATGCTGCACCGTATCGTCCGGATAATATAATTTTGCGCCGACAATCCCCACATCTTTTCTCTGACAGTTGGAAAGCATCTCCTCAATCCAGTCTTCGGAAATCACTTCCACATCATTATTCAGAAGCACCAGGTAATCCCCTCTGGAGGCTTTTACCCCAAAGTTGTTGATCGCCGAATAATTAAAGATTCCTTTCCAGTAAACCACCTTGATTCTGTCAGATTCTATCTTTTTATAATATGCAAACGTCTCTTCCTTTTCGCTGTTATTCTCCACAATTATAATCTCATAGTTCTGATAAGACGATTTTTTCACAGACTGCAGACATCTGTCCAGCATATCGGTATGATCCTTATTGGGAATAATGATCGAAACCAGCGGACTGCCCTGCAGCTGATACTTTACCCGGTAAAATCCCAGATCCTTCGTGTGCGATACGACTCCTTTTTCTCCACAACGTATTAAATGGTCCTCTATCGCCCGTTTTCCCGCATCGAAAGCGTACATCTTGCTGGCCGGATTGTCTGCCGTCGATGCCTTATGCACTCTCCAGTGATACAGGATTCTCGGGATATGTGCGATATTTTCTGCCTTTTCCGTACAACGAAGGATCAGGTCATAGTCCTGGGCCCCATTATATTCCCCGCGAAATCCTCCGATCTGTTCCACCAGCTTCTTTTCTGCCACAAAAAAATGACAGATATAATTGTTGGCCCTCAGCAAATCCTTATTAAAATCCGGTTTCATAAACGGCTGGAAATGTTCCGTAAGATCTGTCGTCACCTTATCTTCATCTGAATATATCACCTGTGGCCGCTCCTTCTCATTCAGGACACGGACCACTTCATATAGTGCATCCGGCGTCAGAAGATCGTCATGATCCAGAAGTCCGATATAGTCCCCCGACGCTATTTTAAGAGCAGCATTCGTATTCTGGGCAATTCCTTCATTTTCCGGCACTTCTGTCACCTTTATCCGCACGTCTTTTGCCGATGCCGTTTTTAAGATTTCTTTTACTTCCTGATCCTTTGGATCTGCATTTGCAATACATAATTCCCAGTTGGAGTAAGTCTGCTTGCGCACAGACTGGATCATCTGTTTTAAAAACTCCTCCGGCGTATGATAGACCGGAACCAGAATACTGATCACAGGCGCATAGGGAAATGTCTTCGATCTCTGCTTTTCCAGTTCCTCTGCCGTTGCCCTGTGATTTCGGTACCATTCTTCATAGTCCACATCATCTGCCTGAAACCGCTCTGTCAGACGGATCCAGAATTCCTTTGGTCCGAAATGTTTAAAATAAAGAAGCCCCTTTTTTATATTATAAGGAGATAACTTTTTTATGATTTTCGTCCATTTAATCTTATAAGTATCCATAACCTTCCTCGCTTCCTGGCAATATCATACACTATTTTCTCCCGGATGAAAACATTTAACTCACTGATTTTTCCTGTTCCCATGCTCTGCAAATGCAAAAAAACGCTGTCCGATATAGTTGAATCCCACAAAAAGCACCATCCCGGCCAGCATCGACAGATTCTCCTGTACTTTCTGACTGCTGCCCTCCAGCAGGAAACGCACTGCCGGCTTTGCAATCCCATATGCCAGCAGATAGCAGACAACAATATTAATAGTAAATTTGATCACAACAGCAATGCTTTTACTCTGATTCTGGAAGGTAAAATGCTTATTTAAAAAGAAGCTCAGAATACTCCCACATACATAATTTGCCGCCGACGACACCCAGTAACTGCAGTGTAAAAGATTGTACAATGCAAACATAATGGCTGACCCGAATAATGTATTTACCACTCCTACCATGAGAAACTTCAGCAATGTCCTATCCACAAGATTCGATATCTTCATTTGGCTGTCTCCTTCTAAACACACGAAAAACTTGGCCGCATCTGCAGCCAAGTTTTTCCCATTCTTTTTTACTTAAAAGTGAAACGTCTCTTTCAGAACTGCCCATTTCTGATCCTTATCGCTTAAGTTCAGCTTTGTCCCATCCTCCAGAGTATATCCTTCTGCCGACGCATTTCCCGGATACTCGCCGGTAAGCTTCGGCCAGGTAATGCCAATTTCCGGATCGTTCCAGGCAAGGCCTCCTTCATCCCCCGGATGATAAAAGTCCGTACACTTATAGCAAAACTCTGCAATATCACTTAACACCAGAAATCCATGTGCAAATCCTTCCGGAATATAGAACTGCTTTTTATTTTCTTCTGTCAGTTCGATGCCAAACCATTTTCCGTAGGTCTCGCTGCCGCTTCTCAAATCTACAGCCACGTCAAACACAGATCCCTTGATCACACGGACCAGCTTTCCCTGTGGAAATTCCTTCTGGAAATGAAGTCCACGGAGTACTCCTTTGGTAGAACAGGACTGATTGTCCTGTACAAATACCATGTTAAGTCCTGCTTCTTCCATGTCTTTCTGATTATAGGTTTCCATAAAATAACCTCTGGCATCTCCGTGGACGGTGGGTTCGATCACACACAGTCCCTCAATACCACCGGCATTTTTTTCTACTTTGATCTGTCCCATTGTTATCTCTCCTTATCTGACCTCTTAAAATTCAATCTCTTTCAGATAACGGCTCAGCGCATCCTGCCAGGTGGGCAACGGCTGAAAGCCATTCTTTACCAGCTTACTCTTATCCAGACGGCTGTTGAATGGTCTTGCAGCCTTTGAGACTCCATATTCTGCAGTCGTGACCGGTGCCACGCTTAACCGTTCTTCGCTGTATTCGCTGTGTCCAAGCTCTACGGCCTGACGGAAAATTTCTTTGGTGAAATCATACCAGCTGATATAACCGCCTTCATTGGTGGCATGGTAATAGCCATATTTATCTGTTTCGATCATATCTACCAGCAGTCTTGCCAGATCATAAGTATAAGTCGGCGTTCCGATCTGGTCGTTGACTACGGTCAGCTTGTCGTGGGTTTTCCCTACATTCAGCATGGTCTTGATAAAGTTCTTGCCGTTCTTGCCAAACACCCAGGCAATCCGGACGATGAAATATTTCTCCAGCGTCTCAGATACAGCCAGCTCACCTTCCAGCTTCGTCTGCCCATATACATTCAGAGGCTTGTAATCCTTGCAGTCCGGATCCCACGGCGTCTCTCCCTGGCCGTCAAATACATAGTCCGTACTGATATAGACCATCTTGCAGTTCAGTTCCTTGCAGACATTGGCAATATACCGGGTGCCGTCTGCATTGATGGCACGCACTTTGTCCACCTTATCTTCATCCTCTGCCAGATCTACCGCCGTCCAGGCAGCACAGTGTACGACCACATCAGGATTTACTTCTTTGATTTTATCGTTTACTGCCTTCTCATCGGTAATATCCATCTGAATGTAAGGCATCGTGGTTACGGCAGATCCATCTGCCACCCCACTGTATTCCGGTGCAATATCACTTCCGATTCCTTCAATTCCACGTCCTGCCAGTTCATTCATCACATCGTGGCCCAGCTGTCCTGCCACACCTGTCACTAAAACCTTCATCCGCTTCACGCTCCTTTATCGATTGCCATACATTTTTTCATAGTAGTTCTGATATTCTCCGGAAATGATAGTCTCCCACCACTCCTTATTGTCCAGATACCACTGGATCGTCTTCTTGATTCCATCTTCAAACTTCGTCTCCGGCAGCCATCCCAGTTCGTTATGAATCTTGGTGGGATCAATGGCATAACGCATATCATGGCCTTTGCGGTCTGTCACATAGGTGATCAGGCTCTCCGGCTTGCCAAGCTCTTTACAGATAATCTTTACGATATCAATATTCTTCATCTCATTATGTCCGCCGATATTATAAACCTCTCCCACACGTCCTTTGTGGATGATCAGGTCAATGGCCTTACAGTGATCTTCTACATACAGCCAGTCACGGACATTTTCACCCTTTCCATATACCGGAAGCGGCTTATCATTCAGTGCATTGGCAATCATCAGTGGGATCAGCTTCTCCGGGAAATGATATGGGCCGTAATTGTTAGAACACCGGCTGATGGTCACAGGCAGTCCATAAGTTCTGTGATATGCAAGTACCAGAAGATCTGCAGACGCCTTGGATGCACTGTATGGGCTGCTGGTATGAATCGGAGTCTCTTCTGTAAAGAACAGATCCGGACGGTCTAACGGAAGATCTCCATATACTTCATCCGTGGACACCTGATGATATCTCTGGATCCCATATTTTCTGCAGGCGTCCATCAAAACCGCCGTTCCCTTGATATTCGTATCCAGGAACACTTCCGGATTCTCAATGGAGCGGTCCACATGGCTCTCTGCCGCAAAGTTCACCACCATGTCCGGATGCTCTTCTTCGAATAATTTGTAGACAGCCTCTCTGTCTGTGATGCTTTCTTTCACAAAACGGAAATTCGGATTATCCATCACAGGTGCCAGCGTGGAAAGATTTCCCGCATAGGTCAGGCAGTCCAGACATACGATCCGGTAATCCGGATACTTGTCCAGCATGTGAAATACAAAGTTACTTCCGATAAATCCGGCTCCGCCGGTTACAATGATTGTCATAAGTTTTATCTCCTTTATGTTGTTAATATAAGTTTTCCTGATATTTTCCATCTACGACGTCTTTCAGATACTGTCCGTACTGGTTTTTCTTCAGCACCTCATAGACTTCCATGATGGCGTCTTTGCTGATCCAGCCGTTCAGATAAGCAATCTCCTCCAAGCATGCGATCTTACGATGCTGATGGGTCTCCATGGTCTTTACAAAGTTGGTGGCATCCACCAGACTCTCATGGGTTCCTGTATCCAGCCAGGTAAATCCCTGTCCCAGAAGTTCTACGTTCAGCCGATTCTTTTCCAGATAGATCCGGTTCAGATCGGTAATCTCCAGCTCGCCTCGTTTTCCCGGTTTCAGGCCTTTTGCATACTCAACCACATCGTTGTCGTAGAAATAAAGGCCAGTGACACAGTAGTTGCTCTTTGGATGCTCCGGCTTTTCCTCGATAGAAACAGCCTTGCCGTTATGGTCAAATTCTACGATACCGAAACGCTCCGGATCGTCTACATAATAGCCGAAAACAGTGGCTCCTTTTCCTTCTTCCGCATTTTTTACCGCCGCTTTCAGACGTTTTTTCAATCCATGGCCGGCAAAAATATTGTCTCCCAGTACCATGGCCACACAGTCATCTCCGATGAATTCCTCGCCAATAATGAAAGCCTGGGCCAGTCCGTCCGGGCTTGGCTGTACTGCATAAGAAAGCTCCACACCAAACTGATGGCCGTCCCCCAAAAGCTCCTGGAATCTTGGCGTATCCTGTGGGGTGGAGATGATCAGGATATCACGGATACCCGCATTCATCAGCACCGACATCGGATAATAGATCATCGGTTTGTCATAGATTGGTAATAATTGTTTGGATGTTACCATGGTCAGAGGATACAGACGCGTCCCGGATCCTCCTGCTAAGATAATGCCTTTCATCGTATAGAAAGCCTCCTTTGTATTTGATACGCTTAGTATGTACTATTTCAGTCTCATTCTATCAGTCTGAAGACATTATAAAAGGTGACGCTAGGTCACCTTCAAGTATTTTTAACAATTTGTAACATTTTCAGCAGATTGCACAAAAATTATTCTTTTGCTTTGGCTATAAACACTCCTGCATCTTTTGTAATCCTCATTCCCTGATCCGTTTTCTTCTTTACATAACTAAAGAATTCCCGATATCGTTCCGGAATATACTGTCCCTGATTCCCGTGGCAGGACAAGATGTAAGAAATCAAAGGCTCCGGTTCCGGCACGATCAGACAGTCCTCATAGGTCCTCCATTCTATATCGGAAAAATAAGAACTAAGGATTTCCGTTCCATTTTCCCTTCCGAACTTCTCATACAGCTTATCTGCCGCCAGCACAATATGTTCGTCAAACTCCTGCACCAGTTCACTGACCTCCTTCATGTGGTCATGTCCATAGGTACTGCACACCAGTCGTCCTTTTGGCTTTAACACTCTCTGGATCTCGGATAATGCTTTCTTTAGATCATCACAATAAAACAAGACATGGTTTGCTACCACCAGATCAAACGTATTCTCTGGATAAAGAATCTGCTGACAGTCCAGAACCTGAAAATCAAATCTGATATCTTCCGTCCCAAGCGCACGCCTGGCGTCCCTCAGCATCCCTTCTGAAACATCTGATAACGTAACCTGAATATCTCCTGGCAGTCGATTCTTATTCTGCTGCCAAAGCGTTCCGTCCCCGCAGCCCACTTCCAGTATCTTCATTCCCGGCCGGATCTGGCACTGTTCATAGATCCAAGGAAACCATCCCTTCAGATTCTGTGCATACAGGCTGTGAAGACTGATCCTGGAGGAAATATTGGATGCGTTCTGGTACTGGTTTTTCAGACTCTGCTCCATCCCCGTCAGATGGATCAGATTCAACATTCGGCTCCAGTCCACCGTATGCTCCTCCTGAATGGATTCTGTGGTGTCCTTAATAGCCTGCTCCACCAGCTGCATCTGTTCGATCCGATCCTGCACCAGCTTTAACTGGATCTTCAAAGAATCCAGCATAAAATGATAATCAGAGTCTGCCACCGTCATCTCTCGAATATCATCCAAAGAAAAGCCCAGATACTTCAGCAAGAGAATCTGCTGAAGCCTCGCAAAATCTTCATCCGTATAGAAACGCGCCCCCGCTTCACTGACAAGCGAGGGCTTTAAGATATTCTGTTTGTCATAGTAACGTATCGTCCGGAGAGTAACGCCTGCCATGCGGGCGAACTCGCCGGAGGAATAATAACCTGGTTTTTTCATAGCTTCTCATATACTTCTATTCTTTTAATTTACTACTCCATTCACAGTATACCACTGTTCCGTAGGTGAATATTACGGTGCGGCGGAGCCGCCAGTCCGGTGTGGCGAGAGCCACCTGTC